>Ga0255334_1000106_pt1 | contig 92931 bp, 87 predicted proteins | sample EtOH5_35cm_T3_12_FD_202080 | JGI IMG/M metagenome (GOLD analysis project Ga0255334, IMG submission 202080) | Sandy soil microbial communities from University of British Columbia, Vancouver, Canada - EtOH5_35cm_T3_129 | ecosystem: Engineered > Artificial ecosystem > Sand microcosm > Unclassified ...
GACGATGTGGCCCTGCGCAGCGTGCGTGAATCGGAGCATTACCTCATGCAGGTGGGGGTGGCGCTCCCGCAATTCCCTCGGCCGGAAGTCGAAGAGGTCGAGGCCGGCAGCGACGTGTTGGACCCGGTAAAAGTCCCGTCTACCGGGGCCACGCTGGTCATGCCGTTTCTCGGAACCCGGGACAAGGACCGGGTGACCTATCACTGGCGGGGTTCGGCCATCGGCACCAGCGATTATGTGGACCTGACCTCACAAACGGCCGGCAAGGCGGTGAAGTTCACCGTGCCCAAACAGTACGTGACGGACAATCGGGATGGCACCCTGAGCATCGATTACCTCATCACGCGCGACGGTGTGACCTTGGGGCATTCGTTCAAGCGGGATCTGCGGGTGCGTGCGCAGCTGGCGCTAAAACCGCCGAGCGTGAAAGAAGCCCCGGGCGACACGCTGAACCCGATTGCGGCCAGGGACAGCTTGACCGTGGTCGTGCCTCAGGGCGAACTGCTGCCCACCGACCAGTTGAGCGTGACCTGGACCGGCGCCGCCGGCACCCCGGCCGGCGGCTCGCACACCACCCCGCCAGCCCCGATCAGCACCATTGGTCTGGAGGTCCCGATCCCCACCAGTGTGGTGGCCTTCAACCTGGGCAAAGCAGTGACGGTGACCTACACCATCATCCGCAGCGGCGCCACGTCGACGCCTTCGCAACCGCTGACCCTGCCCGTGCAGGCCATCCCCAACGAGGATGGCGCGTTGCCTACACCGGCCATCGAAGGCGCGGTGGGCAACGAGCTCAACATCGGCACCCTGATCGGCACCGAAAACCTGCGCATCGCCGCCTGGCCGCTTCAGCTCTCGGGCCAGATGGTCTGGCTGCGTTATGACGGGACCGACACCGCCGGTGACGCGACATACCGGATCATTTGGGCTGGTCTCCCGCACCACTACACGGGCGAGCTGGTGTACCTGGCACCCCACGCCTGGCTGAAAACGCTGAAGGATGGCACCGACCTGAAGGTGACCTTCCGGGTCAACTTCGACAAGGTGTCGAACGCCGCCACGGCGGTGACCTTTCCAATACGCACGTACACGGTCAGGGAACTGGCCCTGATCAAGCCGACGTTGGATTCGGTCAAGGGCTCGCCCAGCGGGGAGGAGATTCCTGACAACGGCTATACCGTGGAAACCGCAGTGACCCTGAGCGGTACCGCCACCAAAGGTCTGGAGGTTGAGGTATTTGACGGCGCCACCTCCAAAGGCAAGGCCACGGCTAACGCGACCACGGGGATCTGGACGCTCTCGGTCTCGGGGCTGAGCGAGACTGCGCACCGTTTCACCGCCAAGGCGCTGTATGGCAGTGGTGAAGTGTCGGCCGCGCGGGCGATCAACGTCACGGCACTCATCAAGCCGACGCTGGACAAAGTGGCGGACGCCGGCGGCCAGGACATTCCGGAAGCCGACACCACCATCAGCACCACCTTGACCCTGAGCGGCAAGGCGAGCAATGGCCAACGTGTCGAAATCTACGAGGGCAACGGAGCCGGTGCGGTGTCCCACGGGATCGCAACCGCCCACGCCACCACGGGCGACTGGCAACATCAGGTCACCCTGGCCCAAGGCGCTCGCCGGTTGTATGCCCAGTCGCGCTATCACAGCTCCACGGTCTATACCAATGTTCGCCACTTGACCATCGTGCCGGATGTGGCACCGACCCTCACCTCGGTCAAGGGCTCGCCAAGCGGGGAGGATATTCCGGACGGCGACACCACGGTGGAGACTGCGGTCACCCTGAGCGGTACGGCGAGCAAGGGGCAGAAGGTCGAAGTATTCGACGGGGCCACCTCCAAGGGTCAAGCCACGGCGGACAAGAGCACCGGCGTCTGGTCGCTGCTGGTGTCGGGGCTGAGCGAGACGGTGCACCGTTTCAAAGCCAAGGCGCTGTATGGCAGTGGGGTGGAATCGGCGGAACGGAGCTTTACCGTCGCGGCCGCTTCGGGATATGAAGATTGGGAAAAGGAATCCGCTAGGACATTACCCTATGACACACCTATAGCGTTTGCAAGCGGGCTTACATTAACGGTTCGACGTGGGAACAGGTATCATTACAATGCAAGAATCGTAACAGCGGTGCCTATAAACTTTGGCTCTGTATGTTTAACAAGCGGATCTGAAGCCGTGCATCGCTTTGATCTACCCGTAGAATCCAACAGCATCAGAGTCAATTATATGAACTCATGGGCTTCTCACAATGAAATCGTTTTTTTCACAAAGTCCAATGAAATTATTGATCGACAAGCAATAATTAGCAGCCCTGGTGTACATACTGCAATATTTAACTCCTCTACACTTTGCAGTTATTTTCAAATAAATGTATTAAACCCAGTCGCAACAGATGGGTTAATCATAGATCGAATTTCATGGGGGAATTAATGGGTATTACATATTGGTTTTGACTAGATAAAAAATGGGCAGCCCTTCATCACTGGCTAAACGGCTAGTGATGAAGGTTTCCAATATCAGGTGTTGCAATATTGACCGTTAGTCTGGTGACAATTAACATCGTAGTCAGGAAAGATCGTCGAGAGGTTGCTAGCAATCCAGACGGCTCACATATGTATTTTGCTAACTACGGGCCGATTCTGTTTCGGTGAGCTCTCCGCCGCGGGGATTACCGCTTAGATGCTGGAGCCAATTAACGATAAAAGAGTTAACTTAGTTTTCACAAGTGCAAAGTAAAGCTTCCAGTTCCAAACACACACACCCTTTGGCCAGATCCCATCAAAATATAAATCGTATTCTTCGTTTCAAATAGACGTTCCTCAGAAAAAACTCCATTGTGGGTTTCACCCAGTCACTCGGTAGAAAACGGTCTTTGCTATCTTTGATAACGGTTAAAGTGTAAACCAACGCGGGGACCAGCCCTCTGTCAGTGATGGCCTTTAGCTGACGCGTCTTCATTTCGATGTCCAATGAAAACTAGGGACAGACCACGATATATCTCATGGTCTGTCACTTTAAAAAAAGAAGACGCATTTATTTGCCATCACCCCGACCGCGCACGAAGGACAGGTCGACAAGGGCGGTAGCCCTTACATCCTGCATCCGCTGAACGTCATGTTGCGGGTCAATACGCTGGAGGAACGCATCGTCGCGGTGCTGCATGACGTGGTCGAGGACTGCGGCATCAGCCTTGATGACCTGCGCAAGGAAGGCTTCAGCGAAGCCGTTCTGACCGCCATCGAGTCGGTCACCAACGTGCCGGGCGAGTCCTATGAAACCTTCGTCGAGCGCGCGGCGCAGAACCCGATAGGCCGGGTGGTGAAACTGGCGGACCTGGAAGAGAACAGCGACTTGTCGCGAATCGCGCAACCGTCGTGGGAAGACCTGGAACGCGTTGAAAAATATCGGCGGGCGATTGGCGTGTTGCGTTCCTGACGAGCCGAATAAATAGATCTGTCCCATTTCCTTCCGGATCGCCCTCTCCCTGGCAGGAGAGGGCGGGTGCCAGCCTCAGGTGTGATGAATTTCCCGATCCTTGGTTTCCGGCAGGAAGAACGTGCCAAGAATGGCCGTCATCACAGCGATGACAATCGGGTACCACAGCCCGTAGTAGATATCACCCGTGGCCGCGACCATGGCGAACGCCACCGTGGGCAGAAAGCCGCCGAACCATCCGTTGCCGATGTGGTAGGGCAGCGACATCGAGGTGTAGCGGATGCGCGCCGGGAACAGTTCCACCAGCCAGGCGGCGATCGGGCCGTAGACCATGGTCACGTAGATCACCAGGATGGTCAGGAGCAGCACCATCATCGGGTAGTTGGTCTTGGCCGGGTCGGCCTTCTCGCGGTAGCCGGCCTCCTTGAGCGCGGTGCCGAGGGTGGCGGCGAAGGTGTCGTTCTTGACCTTGAAGTCGGCACCCGGCATGCCGGTGCCCTCGAAACTCGGGATCACCTTGTCGCCGATGCGGACCTGCGCGACGGTGCCCGGTTCGGCTTTCACGTTCTTGTAGGGAATGGCCTTCTTCGCCAGCACCGTCTTGGCGAGGTCGCAGGAGCTGGTGAATTTGGCCTTGCCCACCGGGTCGAACTGGAACGAGCACTGGCCGGGATCGGCGACCACCGTGACCGGGTTCTTCTCCTGCGCGATGAACACGTCGGGGTTACCGTATTGGGTCAACGCATGGAAGATCGGGAAGTAGGTCACTGCCGCCAGGATGCAGCCGGCCATGATGATCCCCTTGCGGCCGATGCGGTCGGACAGGCTGCCGAATATGACGAAGAACGGTGTGCCGATCAGCAGGGAGCCGGCAATCAACAGGTTGGCGGTCTGCGGTTCGATCTTCAGCGTCTGCAACAGGAAGAACAGCGCGTAGAACTGTCCGGTGTACCAGACGACGGCCTGGCCGGCAGTGCCGCCGAGCAGGGCCATGATCACGATCTTGAGGTTTTCCCAGCGGGCGAAGGATTCAGTCAGCGGCGCCTTGGACGACTTGCCTTCTTCCTTCATTCTCAAGAACACCGGTGACTCGCTGAGTTGCAAGCGGATGTACACCGAGACGATCAACAGCAGGATCGACAGCAGGAACGGAATCCGCCAGCCCCAGGCCTCGAATGCTTCGGTGCCGAGAATGGTTCGGCAGGCGAGGATCACCAGCAGCGAAAGGAACAGCCCAAGGGTTGCAGTGGTTTGAATCCACGAGGTGAAGTAGCCGCGTTTGCCTTTCGGCGCATGCTCGGCCACGTAGGTCGCCGCGCCGCCGTACTCACCGCCCAGGGCCAGGCCTTGCAGCAGGCGCAGGCTGATCAGGATGATCGGTGCCGCCACGCCGATGGTCGCGTAGCCGGGCAAAAAGCCCACCACGGCGGTGGAGATACCCATGATCACAATGGTGATGAGAAAGGTGTGTTTGCGTCCGATCATGTCCCCCAGTCGGCCGAACACGATGGCGCCGAAGGGGCGTACCGCGAAGCCCGCGGCGAACGCGAGCAGCGCGAAGATGAAGGACGTTGTCTCATTGACGCCGGCGAAGAAGTGCTTGGCAATGATCGCCGCGAGAGACCCATAAAGGTAGAAGTCGTACCACTCGAACACGGTGCCCAGGGACGAGGCAAAGATGACCTTGCGCTCCTCCTTGGTGATCCCGTGGTGGGGCGCGCTGCCCGTGGAAGTGTTGTCGATTGCGGCCATGAGTCTTCTCCGTCGTTCTTGTTATAGGCCGGAGTACCTCGTTACCTTTTTGCCGCACCCAGGCCCTGGGGCTGATGTCGTCGGATTACGGATTGCGCGAAGCATGCACACAGGCTGACGGCCTCGCATCGCTGCAAGGTTTCTTGAAGCATAATCGGCTTCTCGCAGATATCCACTCGCCATCAAGTTCACCCCAAGGCCGATTCCCCCCCTGTGCCGCATCGCGACCCGGCGCATCAATGGTTGCGGGCTCTGCAAACCGGCGCTGTAGGAGCAAAGCTTGCTCGCGATGCTGTTGGCGTTCTCGAGGGCCTCATCGCGGGCAAGCCATGCTCCTACAGATGATGTGCGCGTCACTTAATGTGGGCGCGTCTTGATCACGTACCCGTAGGTTCGAATGCGATCACCTTCCTGTTTCAAGTACACGCCCTGGAGTTCCGGCGTGAAGCCAGGCAGTGAGTTGATGCCTTCCTCCAGCGCCAGGAAGTACTTGAGCACCGCACCGCCCCATATTTCCCCGGGCACCAGGCAGAGCACGCCGGGTGGATAGGGAAGCGCACCTTCGGCAGCGATGCGACCCTGCGCGTCGGCCAGCGGCACCAGTTCGACATTGCCACGGATGAATTCGAACTGCGCTGCTTGTGGGTTCATGGCCTTTTTCGGGAAGTGTTCCTTGCGGAACATTGCCTTCTGCAATTGCTGGACGTTGTGGGTGCGGTAGAGGTCGTGCATCTCCTGGCAGAGTTGGCGAATGGTGTAGTTGCGATAGCGCTCCTGATGCTGCGCATAGATGGCCGGCAACACCCGGCTCATCGGCGCGTCATCACTGATGAAGCGTTCAAAGCGCGCGATCTGTGAGGCGAGATGCGTCATCTTCGCCCAGTCTTCGGCCGGGGTGAGCAGGAACAGAATCGAGTTCAGGTCGCACTTTTCCGGAACGATGCCATTTTCGCGCAGGAAGTTGGCGAGGATGCCCGCGTGGATGCCGAAGTCGGTGTAACTGCCATCGACCGGGTCGATACCGGGCGTGGTGAACAGCAACTTGCAGGGGTCGATGAAGTATTGCTTGTCGGCGTAACCGCTGAAGGCATGCCAGCGATCCTTCGGATGGAATTCGAAAAAGCGGATGTCTTTGGCGATGTCTTCAGTGGGATGGTCCTGCCAGGGGCGACCGTCAATGGTGTCCGGCACGAAGGGGCGAACCATGGTGCACGCTTCCAGAATCAGCTTGCGCGCGTCGATGCCGAACTTCACACAGTCTTCCCACAGGCGCAGGCCACTGCGGCCGGAATGGATGCGCGCGTTCACATCCAGTGAGGCGAACAGCGGGTAAAACGGGCTGGTGGAGGCTTGGGCCATGAAGGCGTTGTTCAGCTGCGCATGGCTGCAATAACGGGCCTGGCCCTTGATATGGCGATCTTTCTTGTGGATCTGCGACGCCTGGGAAAACCCCGCCTGCTGTTTGTGCACCGATTGGGTGACAAAGATGCCTGGGTCGTTTTCATGCAGGTCCAGCAGTAGCGGCGAGCAGTCCTTCATCATCGGGATGAACTGTTCATAGCCCACCCACGCCGAGTCAAACAGGATGTAGTCGCACAGTTTGCCGATGCGATCGACGACCTGTCTGGCGTTGTAGACGGTGCCGTCATAGGTGCCCAGCTGAATGATCGCCAGACGAAACGGCCGTGGCAGCTCGGCCTTGTCCGGTGTGACTTCGCAGATGAGTTCGCGCAGGTAACCTTCTTCGAAACAATGGGCGTCAATCCCGCCGATGAACCCATAAGGGTTGCGCGCGGTTTCCAGGTAAACCGGGGTCGCCCCGGCCTGCAGCAGCGCACCCTGGTGATTGGATTTGTGGTTGTTGCGGTCGAACAGCACCAGATCGCCAGGCGTGAGCAGCGCGGTGGTGACCACCTTGTTGGAGGCCGATGTGCCATTGAGTACGAAGTAGGTCTTGTCGGCGTTGAACACCTGCGCCGCGTGTTTTTGCGCCAGAAGGGCCGGGCCTTCGTGGATCAGCAAATCGCCGAGCTTGATATCGGCGTTGCACATGTCGGCGCGAAACAGGGTCTCGCCGAAGAAGTCGAAGAACTGCCGGCCAGCCGGGTGTTTGCGGAAAAACTGGCCGCCCTGGTGACCCGGGCAGGCGAACGTAGCGTTGGCCGATTCGGTGTAGTGCTTGAGCGCGTCGAAGAACGGCGGCAGCAGACTTTCTTCATAGGCTTTTGCCGCAGTCTCCAATTGGTTGCCATGGTATTCGGCGTTGTTGCGTGAGGGGTCAAAAATGCCATTCACCTGAAGCAGAACATCTTGCAGGTGCTGGTAGACGTCCCGGGCGCGGTTGCCGGAACCGGGGGAGGCGACGAGAAAAATGGGGATATCAAAACCGGTACGCTGCAGGGCGTCCAGGGCGCCCGTCATCACATCTTCCACAGAGAACACCGCAACCGCGACATCGGTGTAGTCAGTTTGATTGAGCGCAATGACTTCTCGGGAGGTGTGGAAACAATCGAACGCGGAATCACTGGCGGCAATTTTCAGGGCTGCTTTCATGCGGGGGAAATCTCCTGGCGGACAGTCACTTGTCGGCTTTTTTCAAGAGATCAATTTAGCGAGGGCGCCTTCAAGGCTCCCTGATCCAAATCATGTGGACCCCTGGTTTAGACCCTGTTGGGAAGGATTACGGCTTTTCTACCGGCTTTTGCCAAGGACTGCCGACAGGCGTTCGACCACTTCTGCCTCGGCAACCCCTTGGCTTTTGCTGATCAGGCGTGCCCCAACGCAATGGCAAACGAGACCACGATCATGCAGGCAAAGGCAAAATTTAGATTCATGAAGTTTTCATCCAAAACATGTGTGATGGCGCCATCTTGAATAGGTCACAAACAAATAAAAAATTCGGCTTCATGATTTGAATCATCGAAACAATCGATAGCTGGCTGGATTGTGTTTACCCCGCGCTTTGGCTAGTCTCGCGAAAACACGCAACTACACGCAAAAGCGGGCAAAAACATGCACGATTCACATTCAGCCGCCGAACTCCCTCATCTGCGCCGGCAAAAAATCCTGTTGATTCTCGAACGTGACGGCAAGGTCATGGCGGGCGAGTTGAGCCAGCATTTCGCGGTGTCCGAAGACACCATTCGCCGTGATCTGGCGGAGCTGGCGACCGCCGGGCTGGTGCAGCGGGTGCACGGCGGGGCGTTGCCGCGGCCCAAGGACACCGGCAAGGATTACTTCACCCGGGTCAGCGAAACCGATGAGGTGAAAACCCACCTGGCGCAACTCGCCGCACGCCAGGTACACAACGGCCAGATTGTGATTTTCGATTCGGGGAGCACGACACTGCAAATCGCCCGATCGCTACCGTCGGACATTGCAATCACAGCCGTCACCGCCTCGCCGATGATCGCGATTACCCTGGCCGAATACAAAGGCATCACGGTGATTCTGGCCGGCGGGCAACTCAATCCCGCGACCATGTCGGCCAGCGGGCATGAAACCCTGCGGCTGATCGAGGGCATCAAGGCTGATCTGCTGTTCACGGGCGTCTGTGCGATTCACCCGGAAGTCGGCATCAGCTCCCTGCATTTCGACGAGGTGCCGGTCAAACAGGCAATGCTCGCCAGCGCCTCCCATGTCGTAGCCGTCACCACCGCCGACAAACTGGGGGCGGTGGAGCCGTTCGTGGTCGCGCCGTGTCAGCGCATTCATACCCTGATCACCGAGCGCCACGTGGCGTCGGGCAATGTCGAGGACTATCAGAAACTCGGGATTGAAGTGGTGCAGGTGGAGGCGTGAAGTGCGTCATGCTTCAACCCCCGGTCACCGGCGGAAAAAAGGCGTTTCACCCGGGTCCGCGCCCGGGCGATTGCTCGGCCGGTGCGCGGTGACACCGTCGGCCCAGATGCCGCTGCCTGCCCCTTCAGCGAATTGTTCTGAAACCGAAAATCCCCTGTGGGAGCGGGCTTGCTCGCGAAGAGGTCGGCACATCCAACATTGATGTCAACTGACTGACCGCTTTCGCGAGCAAGCCCGCTCACACAGGTTCTGCGTCTACTGGCATGTGCCAATGCCCGGTGAATCATCGAGCCCATCAGCTCAACACATAGTCCACCGGTTCCAGCGGCGGTGGCAGTTGTGTCACGCCCAGTGCCGCCAGTACATCTCGTTCAACGCTGCGCACCAATGCATCGATGGGCAGGTCGTTTTCATCGCGACCGAACGGGTCTTCCAACTCATCGCCAATCGCGTCCAGACCGAAAAAGGTATAGCTGACAATGGCGGTGAAAATCGGTGTCAGCCAGCCCAGTGGTTCGGCCATCGCGAAGGGCAGCAAAATGCAGAACAGGTAGATAGTCCGGTGCAGCAACAAGGTGTAGGGGAAGGGCAGTGGCGTGTATTTGATTCGCTCACAAACGGCTTGGGCCTGGGTCAGGCGGGTCAAATGGTTGGCCATGAGCGTGTAGCGCCATTCATTGATTGCGCCTGACTCGGCGAGCGCCGAACACTGTTGACCGACCTGCAGCAGAATCTGCCCGCTGATATCCGCCGCGTTGTCCTTGGGCATCGGGTTCAGCCATTCACCACTGGCCGCCAGTTCGTTTTCTTTGCGCAGTTTTGCATTGAGCGCATGGGCGAAGCCGCAGAGGTTGCTGAGGATATGGTGTCGCTCGTTCGCGTCCTTGATGACCTGGGTTTCGCGCACCATCGAGCGAACATCCACCAGCATGTCGCCCCAGGCTTTGCGCGCTTCATACCAGCGGTCGTAGCAGGCATTGTTGCGAAAGCTCATGAAGATCGACAACGACAAACCCAGCAGGGTGAAGGGCGTTGCACTGACCTTGGAAAAATAGCTCGGGTGCAAGGTTTCGATGAGCACGATGGCCGAGGCGAGCAGCGTCACCAGAAGACTGCGCCAGGCAATTCGTTTGGCGATCGAGCCCTTGAGTGACGTCAGGACGCCGATCAGATTGGGTTTGGGTCTAACGATCATGGTGTTCAGCCGCCCGTCATGTTCATGAAGCGAACCACCTGGACATCGTCGTTCACTTCGAAAGTGTGCCGATAGGGTTTGAGTTTCATCGCCTCGATGATGGCTTTTTCCAGGCGCTCGGGATGGCCGGGATGGCTGCGCAATACGGCCTTGAGGTCGACAGCGTGCTCATTGCCCAGGCACAGCAGCAGACGACCTTCCACCGTCAACCGAACCCGATTGCAGGTGCCACAAAAATTGTGGCTATGGGGGGAAATGAACCCCAGGCGAATCTGCGGGGCCTCGGCCAGACGCCAGTAGCGCGAAGGGCCTTGGGTCGACTCGGCGGACTCGATCAACGTGTAGCGCTCGGCGATTCGTTCACGTACCTGGCTGCTTGCGTAAAACGACTCGGCGCGGCTGTGTTCATGGATGGTGCCCAGGGGCATTTCTTCGATGAAAGAAATGTCGAGATGTCGGTCGATGGCAAAGCTCACGAGGTCGTTGATCTCGTGGTCGTTACGGCCCTTCATCACCACGCAATTGAGTTTGGTATGGCGAAATCCCGCGGCGTTGGCCGCGTCGATGCCTTTGATGACCTGCGCCAGCTCGCCGGTGCGCGTCAGTTCACGAAAGCGTTGCGGGTCCAGGCTGTCGAGGCTGATGTTGAGCCGTTTGACCCCGGCCTCGAACAAGGGCGCTGCAAGTTTGCCCAGCTGAGACCCGTTGGTGGTCATGCACAGTTCACGCAGGCCGGGCAGGGCGGCGATCTTTTCGCACAGCTGCACGACCCCCGGACGGATCAGCGGTTCGCCGCCCGTGAGGCGGATCTTGCGGGTGCCCAACGCCACGAAGCTTTCGGCCAGTTGATAGATTTCTTCCAGGGTCAGTACCCGTTGGCGGGGCAGAAACTGCATGTCTTCAGCCATGCAATACACGCAACGGAAATCGCAGCGGTCAGTGACAGACATCCGCAGATAGTCCACACGCCTGGCGAACCCATCGATCAAGACTCGCTCTGACATGACATTCTCGCCTGCTTCCGTGAAATGAGTATTCCGCTATCCCCGGAATTGTTGTGCGCAGACTAAGAGCAACTTTAGAGGGGCGTCCAATCACTATTAATGACCGGCTGATCGACAGGGTCGATGAAGGATTTGATTGCAAAAAAAACCGGAGCCCCATGACAGGGCTCCGGGTTTCTTTTCTATCGGGCGTCCCGAACTCACTGCGCCCCGAACATCGCGGTCCAGTAAATCCCCGGATCACTCTTCGGATCAACCGCATAGGCCGCGCCCAACTCCCGGTACTGTGGGTTCATCAGGTTCGCGCAGTGACCGGCGCTGGACACCCAGCCTTCGACCACCTTGCGCACGGTGTCCTGGCCGGCAGCGATGTTCTCGCCGACCTGCCCGCCGCCGTAACCGGCCAATTCAGCCCGGTCACCCGGCATGCGGCCATCGCGGTCCTTGTGATCGAAGTAATTGTTGTTGGCCATCGACCGGGCGTGCTCCTCGGCCGCCGTCGCCAGCGCGGCGTTCCAGGCCAGTGGCGTGGTGGCGGCAAAGGATTGCGTGCCGCACTGGCGCGGCTGGCTGCGTACGATGTTGAGCTCGGCCAGGAGCTTCTGGCCTTCCGCCTGCCAGTCGCCCAGGCGAGCGCTCAACAATGGACGCGCCAGCACGATGCGCCATTCGCGGTCCTGGTGGCTGACGCCGACATCGACGAATTGCGGGTCCAGCACGATCTGGCAAAAGCTTTCCTGAATCGCTTTCATCGCCGATGGCGCATCACGCGGCCCGGACAGGCTGATCGCCTGTACATTCTTCATCGGATAACCCGCACTGGCCATTGCCTGCTGCAGATTGCCGACGCTGTTGGCGTTCAGCGCCAACTGTGGGTCGCCGGCCAGCGGTGGCAGTTCCTGCGATACCTGACCTGCGCAGCGCTGCACCTGGCTGCGGTAGAGGTTGATCGAATCAATCAGTTGTTTCTCGTCGGCCGCCAACGCATTCGCGGCGAACAACATCCCCAGTGACAACGTGGCAAGACGCATGGCAGATGATTTGAAGCGCATGGAAATCCCCTTGAGCTGACTGCGCCCATGATGCGCGATTTCACCCCCGCGAGCGCAATGACTTTTCACGCCCGACGACAGTTTTTTTGTCCGTCTGTTGGAATCAATTCTGGCAACTACAATCAAGCAAAGTCGCCAGTTCGGCGTGCTTGCGGTTCCGTCCGAAGGGTCGATCATGCGAGTTGTCTGGATAGCCACCTGCTTGGCAATAACCCTTTTCGCAGGCCACGCCATCGCGTCTGAGCAGGAGCAAAAAAAGGAAGTGGCTGAGGACAAGGCCGAGGTCCTGGAGCAAAAAGCTGCGGAGAAGGGCACCGAAGTCCCTGTGCCCAAGTCCGAAACCATCACCACCTCTGAAGTTCAGGCCGTCGATCCCGCCGGCGCGTCGCCGCTGGACGATGCAATCACCTGTCTGTCCCGCTCCATCTATTGGGAGTCCAAAGGAAAATCGTCCGCCGACATGGAAGCCGTCGCCAGCGTCGTGATGAACCGCCTGGGCCATGAGGGCTTTCCGGACACGGTATGCGCCGTGGTCAAGCAGGGTTCTGAAAGCAAAAATTGTCAGTTTTCGTGGTGGTGTGATGGACGCTCGGATCAGGTCCAGGAAGAAACCCAATACGCGATGGCCAAGGAAATCGCGCGCAAAGCGCTCAACAAGCAACTGAACGACCGAACCCATGGCGCGATGTATTTCCACGACAGGAAAGTGAAACCTGCCTGGGCGAGGAAATACATCAAGACCGCCGAGACCTCGATGTTTCTTTTTTATAAGCCGCGTGGCGGGACGGCGAAGTAGGGGGGCGCTTTTTGTCCGTGTCGTTCAAGTAGCAAAGGCTGCAGCCTTGTTCCCAACCTCCGTTTTTTTCACGACTCATGCCAGCAGCTTGTCCGCCGGTCACTCCTCGCCGATGCCGGAAAGTGATTTTCCAGAACGACCTGATCTCAACGTCTGGATGGCTACTGGTCTTCAGAAACCTCCTTCCAACTGTCATCCGGATCAAAGCGTTTCATTGCCTTCGCCAGTTTTTCGCCATTGGGGCCAAGGTCTTTCTCAAACACCTGTCCCTCATGACTGATCATGAAACTCATCACCCCGGTGTCATCATATTTTGCCGGCCAGGCGATCAGGGCAAAGCCTCGGCTCATTTTGTCGCCGATGCGGTAGCTGTAGGCGCCACCTGGTGCCGACGGACCTTGGGCATCAAGGATGCGGAAGTGGTAACCATGCCAGTCTTCGTCGTTGATGGCTTTGCCGAACAACGGCCCCAACGGACTGATCTGACCGCTGTCGTCGTCCGCCCAATAGAGACCGTCATGCTTGCCGGGGGTGCTGAAGATTTTCTGCGCATATTCAAGTGCGCCGTCCCCGTCACGATCCACTGAGGCATAGTCCATCTGAGCATCGTGATAGGTCAGCGCCGCTTGCACGGCGTCCAGTTCGTTGCGGCCGATGCGACGGGCACGGATTTCGACGCCGGCGACCTTCATGTCGAAGCGCCAGCCGTTCGTACCTTTTGTCATGGGGATAGGCAGTGTCCAGTGGTCACTGCCGACTGCCAGGATCGCCTTGCGCTCGCTGGGTTTTTCAATCTGGTGCTGCTCGTGGTACTGCTTCAAAAACGCCTCCACATCACTGCTCTGCACGCCTTCGCGGGGAATGTAAGTGCGCCAGTCATCGCCCAGCAGCTCTGTCAGGCGTACCTGATCGGGTTTTCCCGTACCCAAGGCCTTGACGAACGCCTCAGCAGCTTCTTCCGGTGTTGGAAATGCCTCCTGTGCCGCTGCCATGCACGTCCACGCCAAGCCGGCCGTTATCGCCAGCAGGCCCGTGAGGATCTTCACTTGCAGAGAGTTGTTCACCGACGCCCCCCCCTTGAACGCGCCGGCATGGACGGCCGACTGATCTGGTGACCGGCCGACCGCGCGGCACTCGGGCGCTGGGTGGATGCCTGGCTGGTCCGGCCACGAAGTGCTTGTGCGTTGGACTGGGAAGGGGAACGCGCGCCGGCGAAGGCATTGTCGCGGGCGCTGCCGCGACTGGCGGCCGGTTGCTTCTGCACAGTCTGGCGCGCCTGCGAAGAGTCTTTTGTGCGCTGATTCACCTGAGCGTTCTCTCTCCTGGGCTGCTGATTCTCACGGATGTTTTTGGCCGTGCCCTGGCTCCGGTCAGCCGTCCTCGGTCTGTCCGCACCGGCTTGCATCCGATTGCCGACCGAGGCATCGGACTGCGCCCTGCGCACTTGATCACGAGCCTGGCGGTTGCTGGTGGGAGGTCGTTCGATACCGCGTTTGTCCATTGAACTACGGGCATTTTCACGGGCCTGGGCGCGCTGGGCATCGTCCCCTCGATACGCCTCACGCTGATTGGCACCGTTGAGTTGCCGGCCGTATTGTCCACGGCTCCGGGAGTCTCGATAGGGAACGCCATCACGGTGAACGGCGTTGTGCTGCCACTTGTTTTGATTATTGGTGATCTGGTTGTTGCGATTAATGTTGTTGTAGCGATCGACGTCGATGTCGATGTCGTTATTGCCCCAGTCACAGTCTCCCCACAGCGAGCCGATGATCGCCACACCGGTCCCGAACGCCAATCCGGCCATCAGTGCCGAACCGGGGTAATAGGCGGGCGGCGGCGGGTAGTACGGGGGCGGCGACGCAGGGTAGGCCCAAGTGCCGTAGGTGGTTGTCGGGTTATAAGCGGGTACGTACACCACCTGCGGATCGGCGGGCTGAATGATGATGGTCGACGTGCTGCTGGCAGGCGCGGGGGCGGGTGCCTGAGCGGTGGGCGCGGGTGCCGGTGTCGCAACATTCTGCACCGTCACGTTCTGGTACTGGTTGCTCTGAAGATTGCCTGCGGCTTGCGCCTGATGACGCAAGCGTTGCACGCCATCCATGAGATCGTCCGGCTGCGCGAGGAAGGCATCACCCAGGCGTTGTACCCAGACCGGGTCCTGTCCCAGCGTGGCCAGGACCTGCGGGAAGGCGACCAGTGCCTGCACGCTCGGATCCCACGGCTGGCTGGCCACTTGCTTGACCGCCTCGTCGCCTTTGGCGTCCGGGTGTGCCTTGGACCAGGTCACCGCCTCGGCGATTTCGCCGGGGTAGGTGCTCGCCATCAATACCTGCGCCAGCAACGGGTCCGGGTAAAGGGCGATGGGCGCCAGCATTTGGGCCAACTGCTCCTGCGTAAACACGGCATCCTTGGCCGGCGCCGTGACGGGCGCCGTTCCGGCAGGGGTTGTCGGGGCTGTATTCGTCGGGACAGGGGCGGTCGCGCCCGTGGTTTGCGCAAGGCACGCAGATCCGCTCAAGAACAGTGCAGCCGACATCGCGTAAAACAAAGGGATACGCATTGCTCCCTCCCTGTGATCAGGCAGGCGTGAAATGGGTGGATCAACGCCAAGGAGATGAAAGCCGGCTTTGCTAGCCGCAAACCTCAGCTTCGATGCCGTGGCTTAATGGTACATCACCAACCTAACGCCCAATGCTGTGGCACAAAGCCGAATATCGGTGCCGACGCTTTCACAGCGATTGGAGGCTGGCTTCGATGGTCGTAACCACACGGTTACGGCCTTCGTGTTTAGCGTGATACAGACGTTGATCGGCTGCACGCAGAATGGCGTCGATGGTGTCGCCGTCGCGGCCGGATTGCGCTACGCCGATGCTCACGGTGACCACGGTTAACCGCTGCAGGCCATGAAAAGAATTATTTGCAACGGTGCTTCGCAGACGCTCGGCGATTACGTGCGCGCCCTCAAGCGAAGTCTGCGGTAGCAGAATCATGAATTCTTCCCCGCCCACTCGGGCTACGCCGTCATACGGGCGGATCGAATCGAGGCATTTCTCCACGAAATCCTTGAGGATGTCATCGCCCACCTGATGCCCGAAGCGATCGTTGATGGACTTGAAATTATCCAGGTCGAGTGCCAACACGGAGAACGGCTCACCGCCACGCTTGGACCGGCCCATTTCGACTTCGACCCGCTCCATGAACCGACGCCGATTATCAGCGCCAGTCAGGGGATCGGTGGCCGCAAGGTGCCCGAGTTCTTGATTGGTGCGCTGCAGTTCCTGCAGGGCGCTCTCTGCATAGGCCATCGCTTCGGCCAGACGCACCATCAACTCCTCTTGGCTGTAAATCTTCGAAAACGACCGCGTGGTGAGGAACGCTTGCACGACCCCATAGCTCAACATGAAGAACCCACCGGCGAAGATCGCATGGGCGAGCCACCACATGTGGTTCCACGGACGTGCAAGGATGAAGGCAAGCGATGACAGCGCGAACGCGGTGACCGAGACGACAAAAATCATCATCAGCGGCGAACGGATACGGCGCAGCAGGAGGATTACCACGGTCAATGTGGAAAGAATGAGGGCACCACCTTCCATCGAGAGGCGCACCGCGAGATTACCGGCGATCGGTGAGTTCGCGACGTACGCCACAGCCACATCAACCAGCAGGAACAGTCCTATCCAGGCCAACCACGGGCGGGCCTTCATTCGTTGGTCCGCGTCATCAGGCGGGCGGTGGTAAGACAGCATTCCGACTAACAGCAGAATCGACATGACCAGACGAGAGGCCGGTCCATACAGCAGGAAGAGCCAGATATTGTGGTGGGCTTGCCCGGTGAACGCACCATGCAACGCGTAGATCAGTACAAAACCGAGAAAACCTAGTGTCATCCATCGCAGCAGCGGGTCTCCCGATGACTGATAGCAGCGCCACGTGACGTAAGTCACAAACAAGCCCGCCAAGGTGGCTGCCGTGATCGCAATGATATGGAACAGGTGGTTCTCGAATGTAAGGGTGGGGTCTTGGAAGAAGTATAAATAGCCAATCAGATAGGCCGGAACAAACGCAAATCCTGCGAGCAGCAAGTAAGCATAAACCTTGACCATGAGGCGAACGGCTTCAGGTGGCTCGCCGCCGGCGATGAGATTGCTCATGGTTCCCTCCAATTTTGAATCTATTTAGTCAGCACCGGTCCGGTGTTGGCTCCAGAGACACCTACCTGCCAATGGTCCTTCGCCTCTTTACGCAGATAGGGGATGGACCGATCTATGGCAATTCAATATTAGACTCCCTCCCGATTTCTGCTGCGCAAGCAGGTAAAAATGTTCACGCGAACGCCTTTAATCGATCAGGAATGTCTCATTGTTCTCATCGGCGATTTTCGGTCAGTCGTGAGAGGCCGACATTGGCCGGTCGCTGCCCCGCGGATGCAATTGGTCGCGATCTCGGTCAGCTCGAGGCTGGGTTGCCTATTATTACTAGACAGAAGCGCAAACGACCTTTGACTTTGAGGACGTGAGTCATGATTTCCATACTTGAGCTTCGCCACATCATTGAGTGTGGTTTTCTGCCTCTTTCTTGCATCTGCACCTCCAATCCAGATGGATCGCTCATGATAAAAGTGTTCGAACCGTCATCGGGTCATGTCCAATTATTGGTCACTGGCGTTAAAACCGAAAAACTAACGTCCAGCCGAGCTATCGCGGAGTTGATCGGCGAACTACGAGTTGAAATGTTGGCTTTGAAAGCGGAGCTTTGCTGACAGAATTCTATTGGATGACAGGCAATTTAGAGCTTCACGTCCAGCCGAATCAAATTCGGGCCCTGTTGCCGCTCTGACTGACCGCTGCTGAGAGCAGCGATGGACGCCGACCCGCCACGGTCAATTGGTACTTGGATAACAACCGAGTGTCGTGGTGAAACATGCCCACGGCGCCACCGTCGATATCGCCAAACACGTTGGCTACCAGGTACGTGTTGTGATCGACCAGCACATACAAGCTGTGTGCAATGGGTTCATTTGCGCAGGGCTTTGGTTGAGGCTGTTCAGGAACGCTGGATGAATTTTTCATGGGCTATTTCAAGGCACCACGAAATCAAACCCTATCGGTAAGTGTCCGGTAGAGGTCGACGTAACGTTGCGCCATCACCTTGGCTGAAAAACGTCTATCGAATACGTCATGTATCACTTGTCCCCATCAGCAATCTCTCCGATGAGTTCAATGCCGGGGAGCGTCAGTAAGGGGCATATCTGCTGTTCGAAGTATTCGCGATCGGCCGCATCGATCTTGGCAAGGTTTAACGCCGCGACAAGCGGTTTTATAGATAGACCTATGGGCATGACGGATCTGGTAGCTCCAGCGTCCGCTTTCCATAGTTCCAATTGATTATATTGGCGTGCACAACATCAAAGGTGAATCGACGCCGCGGCCCGGGAAAAAACCGCGGCGATCGATCAGGCGGCGGGGAGCAGGCCTTTCTGTTTGGCGACGTGAATCGCCAGTGCGTCCATCAAGTCCGGGGACAGGCAGTCATAGGGTTCCAGGCCGATCGAGCGCAGGCGTTCGCGGATAGCCTTCATTTGCGCTGGCGGCGTACCGGTTTCGATGATGGAGGATACGAACGCCGCGAATCCCGGCGCAGCCCATCCGCTCTGTGGCGAAAGCTCGGTGTGGACGAAGTCCAGGCCATAAAACGCATGGTCCTTGTTCTCGATGCGCCCGAATAGATGGGCGTGACACTGCTTGCAGGCGTGGCGCTGGATGGTGGCGGTTTCGTCGACGACCTCCAGTTTTTCGCCATGGGCAATGACGCTGACCTTATCTCGTGGCACCACGGCGATGACGGCAAATGTCGCGTTTTGCGGTTTCCAGCATTTGCTGCAACCGCACGCGTGGTTATGCAGCGTTTGTGCGTCGATCTTGACCTCGACCTTGTCGGTCGCACACAGGCATTGCAGGGTGCCACCGGCGAAATTCGCGGCGGCGGGTTGGATACCATTGTCCAGTGCGGGGTGTAGTTGCAAGGTACTCATGCTGGCGTCTCCGTTTCAGGGTGGGCAGAGTGCCTGGGCCGTGCCCCAGACCGGTAGTTCATCGGAAATCGATGACGGCGCGGCTCGATTTGCCTTCATGCATCAGATCGAATCGCGGCGGATTTCGAAAAGGACAAGTGCATAAACGAGCGACCTCCTTCGGTGCGACCGGTCGGGTACCCAGATTCCAGAATAGTCGGCGATGACGCCTTGAGCGCGGCTTGGGTCTGCGCGCGGGTGAGGGACGATAAAAGGTGGGACACAAAAAAACGGGCGCCGTCACGGTAACGACCTGGCCGCGGCCATTGCTGAAGATCCTCAGCTACGCGACTTCCTGCGTATCCCGGGTAAGGACAACGACTTCGATATCGAAGGGTTGGTGATGATCGGCTCGCGCCTTCTGCTGGGGCTGCGTGGACCGGTGCTACGCGGCTGGGCCGTGTTGTTGGAGATCGGCCCCGAGCTGAACGACGCCCCGTCCACCGCTGATGGCTTAGGTCCCTTCGCTGCAGCTGCCAAGCAAGCCGGATTAGTTCCATAAACTTCCAAAATAGCCGACGAACGGCTGCACCCGCAGGCACAAAGCCTGCAATAACCACCTCGACGAGCATTTGACGTCAATCTACCGCCACACGGATTTCCTGATCAGCAGACCCAATTGACACAGCTCAATAGCATCGGTTCGAGCGCAACTGTGGCCGCAACATTCCCCGCATACAGGATTATTGACATGATAGACCTCGCCACTTGGAATTTGAGCATCCCTGAAGGCAGCCCACCGGCCACCATAGAAACGCCTCGATTGGCGCAAGGTTTCAAGGATCAGTATTTCAGTTCTGAAGCCGCTACCCTTTCTTTCTGGGCGCCTGTGACGGGTTCCAGGACGGCCAACGCTATTTACCCGCGCAGCGAGTTGCGGGAAACCTATAGCGATGGAACGGTGCGCAACTGGCAGTATTCAGCGGCGGATAACATTCTGCGGGCGAGTCTTACCGTCAATCAGGTGCCCAGCACCGGCAAGATCGTGATTGGTCAGATTCACAACAAGGACAGCAACAGCCCCATGGTGAAGCTGGAGTACCAATACAAAACCTCGGCTTCGACGGGAAACATTGTCGCCAAGGTGCGCATGCGCCCCGACGATGAAGAGGGCCAGGTCATTACCATTGCGACGGGGGTGCCGCTCAACTGCAACTTTTCCTACCAGATCCACCTCAGCCCGAAGGGCGCGCTGGGCATCAGCGCAGCAGGATACAACTGGAGAACCACCATCGACCCGAGCTGGAAGACCAAACCACTGTATTTCAAAGCGGGTGCATATGTGCAGGACAACACCGGCTATCCCACCGAGGGCGGAAAAGTGACGTTCAGGTTGCTGGAGATCCAACACAACATGTAGTCGCTTCTTTAGGTCACTACCGTTGGTACGCCGATCCGAAGGGTGAAGACTTTAGTGGATTTCCTCGTCGATCGGCTACCAAGTGGCTAGCTGTCAGTGAACTCAACCGTCGATTGCACCATTTCGCGACGGGCAGCTATCGGCCCAGAGTGTGTAAAAACGTACGTCGAGGTGCATCACATCCAGCTAGCAAGCTGGGCCAGCCGGCGGAACGCTCTGACGAACATAATAATTGTCGAATTCTCTGCTTTCGACGAATTGGAAGCCATGACGGGTATAAAAGCGATTCGAAGCGCTTTCTTTGAGAGCACCCACTCTAATAGGGAGCGCATCCGCATCCGCCTCTTTGAAAATCTGAGTGAGAACAGCAGAGCCTATTCCTGATCCTTGCGCGCTCGGTCTCACATACAAGTGGTCGAGCAAGAGTTCATTGCGGTGATGCTTGACCACTACAAAACCAACCCTCTCTCCAGATACCTCGATGTAGTGTGTGTTGTGGGCTTCAAAACCGCTAAGAAACCGCTCGCGCGCTCGCACTGGATCAAATCGCCCAACACGCTCCAGACTTTCGCGCATGGCTTCAATTCGAATGGCTACAAGATTGTCCAAGTCGCTTTGTTGAGTCGGGACCAAAATGACTGGCGAATTTTGATTGGGTGTGACGGGCATATTTTGCGCTCTAACTACCATCTTGGGAGGCCAGTATAGAGAGCCTGATATGTGGTTCCCAGTTTGGCTTCACCGTCGAATTCAGACATCCACCTCAAATGTGAATGAAGGGCTGTGTCTCTGTTCTATTATTTTTGCGTATTCATTTGCAGAGGGAAGCCAGTGAAACGCTTCATTCAAGGTGAACATCGAGGCCAAAGCACCTTACTTCCAGAAGCTACGGCCGAAACCCTGGCGGTTTTTTTGGTCGTGACGCTAGCGTCGGTCGATGTGATGGTTCATCAGTTGATGGATCATTTGGAGGGGGAGTCGCGTTATGCCTTGCTGGGCATTTCAAACAGCATCATGGTGGCGGAAATTACGGCTAACCGGGTGTTGGATAAGGTTGAGCCGCCTAAGTAGTCGCTGACCTGTGGTGAGAGGGATTGTTTCCACTGAGCGGCGAAACGGGTTCAACAGATGGGCCTGCTGCGCAGGCCAGCGGGAGCGAGCTCCCTCGCCACAGGTTGCTTGTTGTTTGTGCTAGCTGTTTTCGCAAAAACGGGACGCTTGGCGTCCCGTTTTTTATGGTGGTGGTATCAGCCTCCAGCGCGTTTATTCAACGCCTCTGTCGCCGCAGCGATTTTCGCCTGGCGCCTGCGCGAGCCCGCAGTCAAGCAGCGGCAAGCCCGCCGTCAATCAGGTAGATCGCAAAGGAGAACGTCACGATCGACAGCACGGTGCTGACCAGAATGGAGGTCGCGGCTTCGCTTTGATAGGCGCCGGTCTGGTTCGCAAACATCGCCGGGATCGTCGCCGATGGAAGGGCGCAAAGCAGGATCATCTGTTGCGCGTACAGGCCATGAGTGCCGAGCAGTACCGTGGCGCTGAACATCAACACTGGGTGAATGAGCAGCTTGAGCCCAAGGTTGCCCCAGACTTCACCGGACATTTTCAGTTTCTCCGACGACATGATCAGTCCCAGGCACAGCAGGGATACGCCGGGCGTGGCTTTGCCGAGAAGGGTGAAAGACTCCGCCGCAAGCGGAGGCAACTTGACCTGCAGCACGGAAAGTAGAATCCCCAGGGCCGGCGCCCACATCAGCGGACGACGTACCGCCCCTGAAAGGCTCGACAAAAACGCCTGGCCGCCACTGGCCTTTCCATCGGCGATGGTGAGCAACATGGTCGTCAGCGGGATCATCACCAGGCTCGCGACCAGGTTCAGTACCAGCACCGAGTAGATGCTGCCCGCGCCGAACATTGCACCCAGGATAGGGATGCCCATGAAGGCGGCGTCTGGATAACCGTTCACGAAGCCCTTGAGCGTTGCCACCTTGAGATCGCGAGTGCTGAACCAGCCGATCGCCAGCGCTATCGTGTACATGCCCATGATGCCGATGAACGTCGCCACGATGAACTTGAAGTCGAAGAGCTGTTCACGGGGCGTGCTCGCCATCCCGACAAAAAGTAACGCCGGGAATATCCAGCCCAGCACCAGGCGGCTGATCAGCAGGCTGTCCGAATGGGTAAGTCGTCCGCGCTTGCCGGCGATGTAACCCAGCGCGATCACAAAGGCGACGGGCAAGATGGGTCCTACGATCCTGTCTAACATGTCATCAATCCTCGTATTTATTTTTATCAAGAATGTCGTCATGGCAGATCGAGGCCGACACGTCGGCGTCGATCAGCGCTGCAATGAGCCAGCGGCTTATGGGGTCAAGGTTTGAAGCGGTAGTCCCGGATGACGTCCTGGTCTGGCTCGATGCCGAGTCCCGGTCCTTGCGGTACGTCGATACGTCCGTTACGCGGGATGATGGCGTCGCCATAGAGTTGCGCTTCGAGATCGAAGTAACGCCATTCGACCAGTGACTTGGCACCGCCCAGGGCTGCACTTCCATGCACCGCCGCCAGCAGGCCGGGGCCGTCATAAAAGGCGTGGACCATCACGGTGACGCCATGGGCGTTGGCCAGTGCATAGACTTTTTGCAGTTCGGTGATGCCGCCCATTTTGGCGGGGCTCGGCTGTACGAAATCCACCGCGCAGGCCTCAAGCAGGTGTTGGAAGTCCATGAGCGTCGAGGCATTCTCGCCAGCCGCAACCGGGATGCCGCCGTGCGCGCGCACCCTTGCCAGCCCCGAGTAGTCTTCCGGCGGCCACACCGGTTCTTCGATCCAGCGCAGGTTCAGCGGGCGAAGTTTCTCGGTCATGTCCAGCGCTTCGCGCACCGTCCACGGAGCGTTGACGTCGAGGGTGATTTCCACGCCGGGGCCAGCGGCCTCGCACGCAGCGCGGATGACGTTGATATCCACTTCGTGCAACTTGAGGTGGCGGAAACCACTGTTGACCGCGCGCTGCACATTGACGCGGATGAGTTCGGGATCTGCATATCGGATCAGGCTTGCATACGCCGCAAGAGACGTGGCCTCACTCCCGCCCAGCAACTGGTAGATCGGTTTTTTGGCGGCTTTGCCCGCGATATCCCACAGCGCGATGTCAATCGCCGAGAGGCCATAGATAAACGCGCCGCTGCGACCGAAAACGTGAAATTTCTTCTGCAGGTCACCCTGTAATTTCTCCCGTCGGGTAACGTCACTGCCAATCAGTTCAGGCGCAAGGATGGTGTCGATCACCACTTTTACCGCAGGGATCGCGGTGAAGCCGAAGGTTTCGCCCCAGCCAACGATACCGTCGTCGGTGGTGATCTTGACCACGAGAGAGTCGACCATTTGCAGGTCTTTCGGCCCCCAGACCCCGCCGGCGGACCGGCCACCCGTGGTGAAGGGAATACGAAGCGGAATGGTTTCAATGCTGGCAATTTTCATAGGATTGCGCCTCAAGCGGGTTGCGAAGCTGGCACGGCGATTTTTTTTATTCGTCCGTGCCAGGTTGAGGGCAACGTACATAACATTCTGTTGTCCTTCAACAGAACAACTGAGCTGTTCAGATAGATTTCGGTCGGTGTTGTTATTAAGTATTTGTTTTTATTAGTGAATATTATTGATGCGTTTGGCGAATTTCAGTTTCAACTGTCAGGAACAAGTCTTCTGATGTAGATTAAGAAGACAAGTGAGGGGAGAAAAAGAATGAGTGAAATGAATGTGCAACCCGTAACGCGGCGACCTCATCTGGCCGAGCACATCGCCCGCTCGCTGAGCGACGAGATTGCTTCCGGGCGGCTGCGGCCGGGAGACCGTCTGCCCACTGAACAGTTTCTCTCGCAGAACTTCGGCGTCAGCCGCAACGTGGTGCGCGAGGGCATCGCCACGCTGCGGGCGCAGGGGCTGATTCAGTCTCGCCAGGGCGTAGGCGTCTTCGTCTCCGCCGCCTCCCAAGCGTCAGAGCCTTTGGCACCGCAGGCGAGTGCGCCGATGCTGGACGGTGACAACACCATCCGAAATATGTTTGAGGTGCGGGCGGTGCTGGAAAGCCAGGCCGCGGCGCTCACCGCGTCGCACATGACTCCGGCCAAGCTGAAAATCATTCAGGCCGCGGTCCTGCGTATGCAATACGAAGGCGAGCCGACCCTGGAAACCGTCAACGCCGACCTCGATTTTCACAGGGCCATTGCGGCAGCGTCGGGCAACGACTACCTCGAGACAATGATTCGCACAGTGCTCGAGCCAATGCGCGCACTGATCACCATGACCTTCGCGCGGCGCGGCCCGGTGTTCAGCAATATTCCGCACGCGGCGCGCGGGGAGCATGAAGAACTCGTGCAGGCTTTTATCGATCGAAATGCGACGGCGGCACGCCAGATCATGGGGGAACATATCGTCAACGCAGCCTCACGATTCGGCTACGAGATCACATTTTTCTGATGGTTTCTGCCGCAAGGGTGTTGTCTCGTTGTTCTACAAGGCAGGCAGGTTGTTCTTTAGTCATGCGAGGCGCTATGAGTTGGCGAACAGTTGGCCGACAAAAGACGTCAACTGTTTGCTGCGGACATAATCAGGCGCATATCGAAAAATCCATCCCGTTACTTCGGTGATGGACTGAACCTCAAGTGGGGCTCAGGTCAGGCACTCGACACTCCTGTACCAGACGCAAACATCGGCAAGCGCTGCAACATCCAGTTCAGCAGCTCTTGAGCAGGGGCGGCCAACGGTCGACCGGATTTCACCAACAGTTTTGCTTCAACCCCAAGAAACAACGGATGGTCGATTGATACCGCCGCCAGGCTGCCGTTGGCGATTTCCCGATAGGCCGCGAATTCGCCGAGCAACGAAGCAAAACCGCCGTCCTCCACCATGCGCTTGAGCGCCGCGAGGGAGTTGCTGACGAGTACCGGGCGGATCTCGATTTTCTCGGCATACTCGAGCATCTTGATCGCATGACCGATACCGAATGTCGTGGGCGTCAGGACCAGTTGGCAGGCGAGGATATCCTCGACGGTTGCCGCCGCGCCTCGCAATGCCAATGGATGATCCGGGCGAACCAACAGCATCACCGGTTGCGAAAACGTCGCGCGATAGTCGATGTGCGGATGCGGCGGCGGATTGTACGCAAGGCCGATGTGCGCACGGTTTTCGGCGACTTCGTTGAGGACGTCGTCGACGGGCAGGATGTCCAGCCGCACATCAAGCTTGGGGTACTGCTTGCAGAACGGCGCGAGCACGTTGTCGACCAACGCATCAACATAGCCCTCGCTGATGACGACGCGCACATGGCCTTGCTGCAGGCCCTTGATCGCTTGCAACTGATCTTCGAGTTTCTCCTGGTGCGATCGATAGCCGCGCCAGAACTCCAGCAGGTGCGCCGCGGCCTCGGTGGGCTGAACACCACGTGCCTGGCGCTCGAACAGTTTTGCGCCGATTTCCTCTTCTAGCAGCTTGATCTGGCGTGTGATGACCGAGGGCGACGTATTGATGCTGTCGGCCGCGCCACGAATGGATCCGTGCGTCAGCACCTCATGAAAATACCGCAGCCGTTGTTGATTGATTTCGCGCATGCCGGGAAATCTCTCCAGAGATGTAGCGTTGCCTGTAGAGCAACACTACACGAACTTAGTTGCTCTTGCTGGTCCTGAGGTGCCGGTGCAACATTCTTGAGGACGAACGCAGACCAACAAGAATAACGGGAGATTCGCATGTCAATTCTTCAGACGCCGGCACGAAGTGATGCCATTTCAGCCCTTTACCGCAAGCTCAACTGGCGGCTGCTGCCACTCCTGTTCATCTGTTATGTATTTGCGTATCTGGACCGGATCAACGTCGGCTTTGCCAAACTGCAGATGCAAAATGACCTTGGGCTTTCCGATGCGGCCTATGGCGCGGGCGCCGGTATTTTCTTTCTGGGGTATGTGTTGTTCGAATTGCCGAGCAACCTGATGCTGCCGAAGGTCGGCGCACGGAAAACCTTCAGCCGTATTCTGGTGTGTTGGGGCATCACCTCGGCCTGCATGTTGTTCGTGCGCAACGTGCCGATGTTTTACGCCATGCGCTTTCTGCTGGGGGTGTTCGAAGCCGGTTTTGCACCGGGCATGATTTATTACCTGTCCTGCTGGTACGGTCCGAAACGTATGGCGCGGGCCATTGCGATCGTGTTTATCGCCGGCCCCATTGGCGGCATTGTAGGCGGCCCACTGTCTGCGTGGTTGATCACCACGTTCGAAGGCGTTGGCGGTCTGGCCGGCTGGCAGTGGATGTTCTTGATTGAAGGCTTGCCGTGTGTCTTCCTTGGTGTGCTGACCTTCTTCATCCTTTCCAATCGACCCGCTGAGGCGCGCTGGCTGAGCCATGAAGAAAAGGCCTTGCTGGCCAGTGAGCTGGGTGAATCGACCGGGCGCGTCCATTCGTTCCGTGCGGTGTTGCGCGACCCGAAAATCTACATTCTCGCCAGCGCCTATTTCTGCATCATCTTCTCGATCTACGCCATGAGTTTCTGGCTGCCGGCAATCCTCAAGGCCCAGGGCGTCAACGACACCATGCAACTGGGTTGGTACGCCGCGATTCCCTATGTCGCCGCCGCTTGCGGCATGTACTGGATAGGGCGCCGGTCGGACCGTGTCGGTGAAAGACGCTATCACTGTGCAGTGCCTGCGGGGATCGGCGCGAGCCTGCTGCTGGTGTACCCCTTTGCCGACGGCAACCTGATGGCCGCGCTGGCCCTGCTGACCCTGGCAACCGCCATGATGTTTATGGCCTACACCGTCTTGTGGGCGATGCCCTCTGAACACATCAAGGGCGAGGCGGCGGCGGGCGGCATTGCCTTGATTAATACCATCGGTCTTTCCGGCGGCTTCTGGGGGCCGGCCATGATCGGCTGGGCAAAAACCGCAACCGGCAGCGCGAATCTTGGCATCGTTATCGTGGGTTGCGTATTTTTGTGCGCAGCGTTGGTGATCCTGTCGACCAAGCCGAAAACCCGTGACGGCGCGATTCCGGAATACAGTGCGGGTTGATCTGTTGCCACCCGCGTCCTTTGTCCTGTTCCGCAAGGAACCCTTTAAAAGTGAGAACTCAAATGCTTTTACACCTGTCGACCTGGGCCGAGATCGGTCAATTTCTTCAGCGCAGCCGCACCATCGTGATCCCTATCGGTTCGAACGAGCAACACGGTCCAACCGGTCTTCTGGGGACCGACTGGATGTGCCCGGAAATCATCGCCGGTGAAGCGCAAAAAAACGCAGACATCCTGATTGCACCGACCTTCAATATCGGCATGGCCCAGCACCATCTTGGGTTCCCTGGAACCATCTCGCTGCGTCCGTCGACCTTTATTGCGGCGATCGGAGATTGGGTGCGTTCGCTGGCTGCTCACGGGTTTGAAAAAATCCTCTTCCTCAATGGCCACGGTGGCAACGTTGCATCGATCGAGGCGGCGTTCTCTGAGCTCTACGCCGAAGCCAGCTTCGCTCGACGCCCAGCAGGGTTCGCGCTGAAGTTGTGCAATTGGTGGGACCTTGAGGGGGTAGGGGAGCTTGCGCGCGAGCAGTTCCCTACGGGGCACGGCGTGCACGCCACGCCGTCCGAGATCGCGGTCACACAATGGGCCTATCCGGATTCGATCAAATCGGCTGAATACTCGCCGCAGATCGCCCCTTGGGGCCCGATCCGCGAAGCGATGGACTTCCGCGCACGCCATCCCGATGGCCGCATGGGCTCGGACCCGGCGCTGGCAACGCCAGAAAAAGGTCGTGAACTGGTGATGTTGGCAGCGCAGAGCCTGGTGCGGGAGCTGGACGCTTTCAGCCGCGAATCAATGCCCGGCTGAACCTGCGGCTTCTCAACTTGGCCAACGCCCGGTAGAACCGGGCGTTGGTGCGTCCTGTTTGAGGGGATTTCATGATTGAACATGACGTTTATGCCCGCTTGAAAGACCTCGGTACCGTTAGAAAAGGGACGGATTATTTTTCTCAAAAGAAGACGGTTGGGTGCAAGGCTCGGTGATCGTTGATGCGGATGGCTATCCGTTGGCTGGGCCGGCGGAGCAGGTAGGGAAGGCGCAAGACAAATCCGCTTCAGTGACGGCACACCCCAAATATTGATTACCCAATGTAATAAGTGAAAGTCTGTTAAGGGGCTCTATCGCTGCCTGCTCTAGTAATAAGATGGCTCCGTCAAACCATTCCTACTGGAGAATCGCGTGAAAAAAGCCATTATTGCCGCCCTGCTAGCCGGCGCCGCTAACTATGCCAACGCCGGCACGGTATTGGTTGTACTGTCGGATCAGGCTCAACTGGACCTGAAAGACGGCAAGGTCATGCAAACAGGTTTCTTCCTGAACGAATTAATGCAACCGGTGCAGACCTTCATCGCGGCGGGTCAAACCGTCGTATTTGCCACCCCTAGCGGCAAGGCGCCAACCGCGGACCAGAAATCCAATGATGTGAGCTTCTGGGGTGGCGATGAAAAGGCCCGTCAGGAAAGTCTCGCGCTACTGGCCACGCTGAAGCTGACCTCGAAGAGCGGCTCGCCGGCAATCAGCTTCGCGCAGGTTCAGAAAATCGGCTACGACAAGTTCGATGCCGTATTCGTGCCTGGCGGCCATATCCCGATGCAGGATCTGCTGAAGGACAAACAACTGGGCCAACTGCTGACCAACTTCCATGAAAAAGGCAAGGTCACCGGCTTCACCTGCCATGGCACCATAGCCATGTTGTCGACGATCCCGGATGCGCGCGGTTTTGTCTCCGCGCTGGAATCGGGCAAACAGCCGGCAGCGCCAGCCAATTGGATTTACAAGGGCTACAAAGTCACCGCCTTCACCGACGCGGAAGAGGAGCAGGCCAAAGGTTTCCTCGGCGGTGGCCATATGAAACTGTTCCCACAGGATGGCCTGACAGCAGCCGGTGCTAACTTCTCCGAAGCCAAGCCATGGAGCGAGAACGTGATCGAAGACCGCGAAGTCATTTCCGGCCAGAACCCACAGTCGGCCAAGGCAGTCGCCGTGGCCATGCTGGCGAAACTGAAGTAATCCTGGGCGGCCGTTCCGGGCGAGCCGGGCCGTAGGTGCTGGGGGGGCGAGCTGCTTTGGCTCCAGCACCACCGTCTATCCCGACACACTGCAAGCTTATGTGTCGGAAGACGACACCCGCACATTACGTTCAGGCCCGAGGGCGGCTTCGTAATGCGGGCTCTGCCGTTTCAATCCGCCGAATTCGGTCCTAAGGGAGGCCAGTAGGTTTGCAGATTTGCAATACACAAATGAACGCTAAACTGAGCTGACTGGATTTTGGTGATTGCTACCGAGGTCAATGCGATTCCATCGGCTACGGCAAGTCACCCCAGAAAGCCGTATGCAGGATTCGTAATGTCAACACTCTATGGAAGAGCACCCCCATGAGACCAATCCGTTCCGTTGCCTGCGCCATTGCCCTCGCTTCACTTCTCTCGACTGCCTGCCTGACCGCACATGCCGCCGATATACCGTTGGGAAGCAGTACGATGGAGGGGCACATTGTTTCCCGTGTATTGGCCGTTGATCCCGCGAACTACCAAGTCACCATCGAAGGTCGCGACAAAAGTCCAGTGCCTATCCAGCTCACCGACCAGGCCAAGAACCTGCACAATTTGAAAGTCGGCGACACGGTCGATATTCATGTGATTCGTTCAGTGGCTTACAGGCTTGATACCGAGGTTGGCGGTGCACCGGGCGTCACTAAGGAATCCATGTCCATCCGTGCCACCAAAGACAATCCCAATCCCGGAGGTGAAGCGGTTCGCCAGGTCAAGGTTACGTCCAAGATCATTCGCATTGACTTGCAACAGCATGAGGTGACCTTGCTTCCGCCGGAGGGAAAAGCAACGGTCCTGAAAGTCGAAGACCCGAAGCTTCAGGAACGGATGAAGAAGCTCCAGGTGGGGCAGACGGTTGACGCCATTTATACCGAAGTCCTGAAGGTCAAAACTTCACGCTAACAACGCTCGCCGACAAACGTGGCCTCGAACAACAGGACTTGAGTTCGACATGACAGATCTGTTCAATGCAATCGGCCTTGGGTTGCTGGCACTGCTGCCACTGACTAACCCTCCAACGACAGTGGCGCTGTTTCTCGCCTTGAGCAAAGGGCTGAGTCACAAGGAAAAAAAGACACAGGCTTTTCTGACGTCATTCTATGTCTTTCTGATCATGACGTTGACTTACTACGTAGGCGCGTTTGTTATGGATGCATTTAACATCTCTATACCGGGCTTGCGTATGGCCGGGGGAGGAATTCTCATCATCATGGGCTTGAAGATGCTGTTTCCGCCGCCTCTTCAGCCCTCTGCTTCAAGCAGCGGTGCAAGCGAACAACCGAACTTTGCCTTCATTCCCCTGGCCATGCCCAGTACGGCCGGGCCTGGCACCATTGCGATGATCATCAGTTCCGCCGCCACTATCAAACACAGTACGTTATTTCCTGCCTGGGTCTTATTAACAGCCCCGCCGTTAATTTTCCTGTTTACCGCTCTTATCCTTTGGGTATGCCTGCTTGGCTCAGGAATAATCATGAGAATAATGGGACAGTCAGGCATTGATGCCATATCACGGCTGATGGGTTTCCTGCTGGTATGCATGGGCGCGCAATTCGCCATTAATGGCTCGGTGGAAATCATCCAAACCATCATCGACAGTAATGCTCACCTGTTTCGCCCTCAGTAATTTCGAGAGCCTTTATTGCTCTTCACGAAGGATAGCTCTCGGCAAATCGGTCCGGCTTTCCTAGGACTTGAAATCCTGGGTATGTCTGCGCGGCAGGCTGAAAACAGCCAAAACCAGCCTCTGATGTATATTTGTTGTCGCCACTTGTTATTGGCACTCATAAAGGATTCTGACTGTTGCCGCCACTGCTGGCCCCAAGCAGCCAACAATAGCGGTTGGCTGGCATACACGAGTAACGCCGCTGTTCTCGACGTCTCAGTTGCGCGCAACATCATAGGGTCATAGACGGCCGCACAGGAGACGACGAATATCAGCGATATGCGAAACCGCTTGTGCGGCGATACTCTGCTCGGGAGGTATAAAGTTCGGCAGGATAGCTAAATAGACCAGCAACCCTTCGGATTGAGAAAACTAGTCAGAAAGTACTTCACCACTAAGTCTTTGACGGGCGCTTGATCCAGTCTCAAATGTCCGGGAAGTAAGGCCAAGGCCATTAATCTGGAAGCTAAGTACATCAGAGACATCACACTGCTAGCCATACCTAAGCATCTTCAGCGCACATTTGAGCGGCTGGTCAGTCGCTCAAATGGTGAGTTGTGCCAATAGCGCCCCTTATTTCAGGTTGCCGCTGAGGAACTGCCGCAGGCGCTCGCTTTTGGGGTTACCTAATACGTCCTCAGGCGCACCCTGCTCTTCGACCCGCCCCTGGTGCAGGAACAGAACCTGGTTCGACACTTTGCGCGCAAAGCTCATTTCATGGGTCACCATGATCATGGTGCGGCCTTCTTCGGCCAGCCCCTGGATCACCTTGAGGACTTCGCCCACCAGCTCCGGGTCCAGGGCCGAAGTCGGCTCATCGAACAGCATGATCTCCGGTTCCATGCTCAGGGCACGCGCGATGGCGACCCGTTGCTGTTGACCACCCGAGAGAAACGCCGGGTATTGATCTGCAACCCGCGCCGGCAAACCGACCTTGTCCAGGTAGCGCCGGGCGCGATCCTCTGCGTCCTTCTTGCTGACGCCCAGCACCCGACGTGGGGCCATGGTGATGTTTTCCAGCACGGTCATGTGGCTCCACAGGTTGAAGTGCTGGAACACCATCGCCAGGCGAGTGCGGATGCGTTGCAGTTCATTGGCGTCGGCCACGCGCATGCCGTGGCGATCATGGACCATTTGAATCGGCTGGTTGTCCAGGCTCATGGCGCCGTCATTGGGTGTTTCCAGGAAGTTGATGCAACGCAGAAAAGTGCTCTTGCCCGAACCACTGGCGCCAATCAGGCTGATCACATCGCCGGTCTTGGCATTCAGCGAAACGCCCTTGAGGACTTCATGGCTGCCATAACTTTTGTGCAGGTTTTCAACGGTCAGTTTGTACATGAACAAGCATCCTGAATTAGTGAGCCGGGCCGAGGAAAGACAACCAACGGCGTTCAGCCAGGCGGAACAGGCCGACCAGGGAGAATGTGACTGCCAGGTAGATCAACGCGGCGATGCCGAACGACTGGAAGGTCAGGAAGGTCGCCGAGTTGGCGTCGCGCGCGACTTTCAGAAGGTCCGGGATGGTCGCGGTGAACGCCACGGTGGTCGAATGCAGCATCAGAATCACTTCGTTGCTGTAGTACGGCAACGAGCGACGCAGGGCCGACGGCATGATCACGTAGGCATACAGCTTCCAGCCGGTCAGGCCGTAAGCCTTGGCCGCTTCGACTTCACCATGGTTCATGCTGCGAATGGCCCCGGCGAAAATCTCCGTGGTATAGGCGCAAGTGTTCAGGGCGAAGGCCAGGATGGTGCAGTTCATCGCATCGCGAAAGAACGCATCCAGGACTGGTTGAGCGCGCACCGCGGCCAGGCTGTAAATGCCGGTGTAGCAAATCAGCAATTGGATATACAGCGGCGTACCGCGAAACAGGTAGGTGTAGAACTGCACCGGCCAGCGCACCCAGACATTGGTCGAGACCCGGGCAATCGATAACGGAATCGACATCACGAAGCCGAAGAAGATCGAGGCACTGAGCAGCCAGAGAGTCATGGCCAGCCCGGTGATGTGACTGCCGTCCTGGAAAAGGAAGGGGCGCCAGTATTCCTGCAGAAGTTCGATCATCGCACGGCCTCCCGGGCACCTGCAGCGTAGAAGATTTCCATCCGGCGCAAGACGTAGTTCGAAACGGTGGTTATTACCAGATAGATCAAGGCAGCCAGAATCAGGAAGAAGAACAGCTGATAGGAGCTCTTGCCCGCGTCCTGGGCCACCTTGACCAGATCGGCCAGGCCAATGATCGACACCAGCGCGGTGGCCTTGAGGATCACCATCCAGTTATTACTGATGCCAGGCAGGGCAAAACGCATCATTTGCGGGAACACCACCAAGCGAAAACGCTGAGCGCGGGTCAGGCCGTAGGCGGTAGCCGCTTCCATCTGCCCGCGGGGTACCGCGAGGATGGCGCCACGAAAGGTTTCGGTGAAATAAGCCCCGTAGATGAAGCCCAGGGTGATGACCCCGGCACTGAACGGGTTGATCTCGATGTATTCCCATTCCATGAACTCGGTAAACGAGGTCAACCAGGTTTGCAGGCTGTAGAAGATCAACAGCATCAGCACCAGGTCCGGCACACCGCGAATCAGCGTGGTGTAGACCTGCGCCGGTACGCGCACCAGTTTGACTTTTGACAGTTTGGCACTGGCGCCGATCAGGCCCAGGCCAACGCTTACCAGCAAGCACAGAAAGGACAATTTGACCGTCATCCAGGAGCCTTCCAGCAACAGTGGGCCGAAGCCCTTGAGGCTGAAGCCTGACAGTCCGAGATTCTGCATTAGGATTTCTAGCATTGAGCAGCCCTACATCAATCAAATAAGTGCCCATCCGCAAATGGGCGCAGGGTCATTATTTGCCGCTGTAGAGATTCAGATCGCCAAAGTGTTTCTGTTGGACGACCGCATAGGTGCCATTGTCATGCAGCGCCTTGATGCCTTTGTTCAGTAAGGCCCGGAGTTCGGCGTTGCCTTTGGCCAGACCCACAGCGGTTTTGGATGGCAGAAGCGGGCTTTCGACCGGTTCGCTGACCTGGAAGTCGGCGCCATGAGGTGACTTCAGGAAGCCCAGTTCGGCTTGCAGCATGTCCTGGATTGAGGCATCGAGGCGTCCGGAGACCAGGTCAGCGTACACCTGGTCCTGGTTGGCGTAGGCCTGGGTCTCTACCCCGGCCTTGTCCAACACGGCCTTGGCGTAGGCTTCCTGGATGGTGCCTTGCTCGTAGCCGACTTTCTTGCCCTTGAGGGAGGTCGGATCGGTGCTGATGGCCGCACCTTTCTTGAATACCAGCGCGGTCGGGCCAGAGAACAGTTCGCTCGAGAAGTCGATGACTTTCTCGCGTGCTGGTGTGGCGGTCATGGAAGAGATCACGCCATCGAACTTGTTGGCCTTGAGGCCGGGAATCATGCCGTCGAAGTCGCTTTCGACCCACTTGCACTTGACCTTCAGCTCAGCGCAGATCGCATTGCCCAAGTCGATATCGAAACCCACCAGGCTGCCATCAGCGGCTTTGGATTCAAACGGCGCATAGGAAGGGTCGACGCCAAAACGCAACTCCTTGTACTCCTTGGCCTGCGCAGAACCGGCAGCCACACACAAAGCCAATGCAGAAAAGGTCAGAAATGTTTTTTTCATTGTTTTTATTCCGAAGGACCAAAATAAGCGCTTGTGCCAGATGAACACGGCTATGGAGCTCATATATCACTTAGGAAAAAGCAATACCCAAAAGCTCGTGCTCCTGGCGCACAAGGAGCTAGAGCTCCTGGGAAGAGGAGTCTAGAGGCAATCGTGTACGACAATAAGACGCAGAATGCGTTGATTTGACGAATTATTGGTCATTATGACGAGCAATATTGAACATATGATGCTTCGACTGTTGCCACTGAAGAAAAACCTTCCCAATAGAAGCTATTTTGCGGTCTCAAAACTGACCTAGGTGTTCAACTGCTTCTACTCAACTTTTGAACAAGACAGCACAGGGTGAACAGCATGGAAATGATGGGTAAAATTTTGCGGATGCATTTTCGCGGCAAGATGTCGCTGCATCAGATAGTGAGGCGTACCGGGTCGTCGAGAAACACCATCCGAAAATGGGTCAGAGCGCCCGAAGCAACTCAACCGGTGTTTCGGCGTTGCGCAGCCTTCAACAAATTCAGTCGATTTGCCCAACGATTGCTGTTGGTTGGCAGTTGCCCATAGGTGACCGTCTGCTTTTGGCCGATTCTGTTGAAAAAGTAGCCCCTGTCTGGCCTGCGGCAAAATCTCTGCATTGGCCAGCAGGGAAGCACGCAGCATGATGGGACAGTTATCGAGTGGGCAGGAACGGCTGTTTTACTCGTTCAACCTTGAAGATCACGTCCCCGCCAATCACCGTCTGCGTAGCATTGATCGGTGTCTCGATCTGAGCGACTTGCGCCATTACCTCGCTGATTTTTACAGCCCGATTGGGCGTCCGTCGATTGATCCCGAACTGATGATCCGCATGCTGATCATGGGCTATTGCTACGGCATTCGCTCAGAGCGTCGGCTGTGCGAAGAGGCCCATTTGAACCTGGCGTATCGCTGGTTCTGCCGGTTGAGCCTTGAAGATGAAGTCCCCAATCACTCGACCTTTTCCAAAAATAGACAAGTCCGTTTTCGGGACAGCGATCTGTTTCGCTGGCTGTTCAATGAAGTGCTGCATCGTTGCATGGACGCCGGCCTGGTCAAGGGCGAAGGCTTTGCCGTGAACGCCAGCATCATCAAGGCGGATGCCAGCCGGCAGCGCGGTGTACCGGGTGATGAACAGGTCAACTGGAGCGACCCGATAGCAGTCTGCAACAATGTCTGGACTGGAAACCGGACGTTGTTGTCGTTATTGGAGGAATGGTCTGGGAACGTGCAGAAGCACCGGATATGCGAGATTTTCTTCATGCCAGTCGTTCAAGTGGAGCGACAATTGCCGGCCCAAAGCAGTCGCCCACCAACCCTATTCATTCGCGCGTGGATTCCGGTTCTTCCAGGTGATCGATGTGCTTGAAGCGCTCGACCAGGAAATCAATCAAGCTGCGCACCCGCGCCGACAGGTGCAACTGTTGCGGATACACGGCGTAGACATCGGCGCGGGTTGGGGTCTGATCTTCCAGCACCAGGCGCAAGCGGCCGCTACGCACGTAACGGGCGATGTCCCATTCGGCCCGCAGCAGAATGCCGTAACCTTCCAGCGCCCAGTTCAGGGCCACTTCACCGTCGTTGCAGCCTAACGCGCCGCGCACTTTGATGTTTTGCGTGCGCCCGCCGTTGGTGAAACTCCACACGCCGTAGGGCGTTTCGTTTTGGCGAAGGAAGATGCAGTTGTGTTGCTGTAAATCCGCCAAGCGTTGGGGCACGCCATGCTGTTCCAGATACAGGGGCGAGGCGCATAACAGACGGCGATTGGACGCAATCTTGCGGGCATGGAAAGCGGCGTCCGGCAGCGTCCCGAAACGAATACCCAGGTCAAACCCGTGAGTCGTCAGGTCGAGCGGGTGGTCGCTGATTTCCAGCTGTATTTCCACCTCCGGGTACTGCGCGAAGAACGCACCCAGAGCCGGGCCGATGTAGCGCCGACCGAACCCCAGCGAAGCATTGACGCGGATCAAGCCTTTAGGTGTCGCCCGGCTGCTGCTGATCAACTGCTCGACCTCATCGATCTGCGTGAGGATGCGCGCAGCATGGGAAAAATACAGTTCACCTTCCGAGGTCAGGCTCATCGAGCGGGTGGTGCGGTTGACCAGACGTATGCCCAGCCGTGCTTCCAGCGCGGTCAGGCGTTTGCTCACGGCCGGCGGGGTGACGCCCAACTCGCGAGCCGTCGCCGCCAGGCTGCCTTTGTTGGCCAGCAGGTAGAAAAAAGACAAATCCAGGGTTTGGCTCATTGGTAACTCAAATTCATCTATGTAGTGATTTGGAGTAACTCACGCTCATTTGTTCACTACATATACTCCGCTCACACCCTGATTGAACACCCCCGTTCGACAGGCACAACAAGAACGTGACGAGAGTGGAGTTAATAGATGAGCACCTACAAAATTGCTGCAGTTCCAGGTGATGGTATCGGTGTAGAAGTGATCGCTGCGGGCGTCGAGGTGCTGCAAGCCTTGTCGAAGAAATCCGGCTTCGAACTGGATTTCAAACACTTCGACTGGAACTCAGATAACTACCTGAAAAACGGTTACTACATTCCTGAGGGTGGCCTGGAAGAGCTGAAAACCTTCGACGCCATTTTCTTCGGCGCGGTCGGTGCGCTCAACGTGCCGGATCACATTTCGCTGTGGGGTCTGCGCCTGCCGATCTGCCAGGGCTTCGACCAGTACGCCAATGTGCGCCCGGCTCGCGTGCTGCCAGGGGTTAAAAGCCCGCTGCTCAATGGCGATCAAATCGACTGGGTGGTGGTGCGTGAAAACTCCGAGGGCGAGTACTCCGGCAACGGGGGGCGTGTCCACCGGGGCCTGCCTGAAGAAGTCGCCACCGAAGTGTCGGTGTTCACTCGGGCCGGGGTCGAGCGCATTCACCGTTTTGCCTTCGAACTGGCGCAAAGCCGTCCACGCAAACACCTGACCATGGTCACCAAATCCAACGCCCAGCGTCACGGCATGGTGCTGTGGGACGAGATCTTCTATGAAGTCGCCAAGGATTTCCCGGACGTCAAAATCGACAAGGAACTGGTCGACGCCGTGACCACGCGCATGGTGCTCAAACCGTCGACGCTGGACGTGATCGTCGCCACCAACCTGCACGCCGACATCCTGTCCGATCTGGCCGCCGCGTTGTCCGGCAGCCTGGGCATCGCGCCGACTGCCAATCTGAACCCCTCGCGCAAATTCCCCTCGATGTTCGAGCCGATCCACGGCTCGGCCTTCGACATCACCGGCAAAGGCGTGGCTAACCCAATCGCAACGTTCTGGACGGCGGCGATGATGCTCGAACACCTGGGCGAAGCAGCCGCGGCGAAGCACCTGATGTCGGCTATCGAGGCGGTGACCGAGAGCGGTCTGCACACCCCGGATCTGGGCGGCACGGCCACCACCCGCCAGATCACGGATGCGGTCATCGAGTTGATCAAACGCTGATTCAAGCGGCGGCACAACGCCAAGGGGCTGATCACCGATCAGAGCCCCTTGGCATTTCCTGACAACAATAAAAAATCAGGGCCCTGTCATGAAAAGAATATTCGGCAAACTTTACGTACAAGTGCTCATCGCCGTGATCCTCGGCGCCATCGTCGGGGTATTGGTGCCCGAAACCGGAACAGCGCTCAAACCCTTGGGCGACGCGTTCATCAAACTGATCAAAATGCTCCTCGCCCCGGTGATCTTCCTGACGGTGGTCACGGGCATTGCGCGCATGGAGAACATGAAAGAGCTGGGGCGCGTCGGCTTTCGGGCACTGATCTATTTCGAAGTGGTGTCCACCCTGGCACTGGTCGTCGGCCTGGTGGTGGTTGACGTGTTCAAACCCGGTGCCGGCATGAACATCGATGTCGCCACGCTGGATACGTCCAGCCTGGCCACCTACACCAGCGCCGTGAAGCATGCGTCGTTCATGGACTTTGTGATGAACATCATCCCCGACACCATCGTGGATGCCTTCGCCAAGGGCAATGTGCTGCAAATATTGCTGTTCTCCATTCTGCTGGGCATTGCCCTGGCGCATGTCGGGCCTCGTGCCAAGGCGTTCGTCGACACGCTGGACAGCCTGATGCAGGGCATGTTTCGCATCGTCAACATGGTCATGCGTCTGGCACCCATCGGCGCCTTCGGGGCGATTGCCTTCACCATCGGCAAATACGGCTTTGGCTCGCTGTTCTCACTTGGCAAGCTGATGGCTTGTGTCTACCTGACCTGTGCGGTGTTCGTGATTTTTGTACTGGGCCCGATCTGCCGCTACAGCGGATTCAGCCTGTGGAAGTTTTTGAAATTCATCAAGGAAGAACTGTTCACCGTCCTCGGCACCAGCTCTTCGGAGTCGGTGCTGCCGCAGATGATTTCCAAGATGGAAAAGGCCGGTGTTTCCAAACCCGTCGCCGGCCTGATCATTCCTTCGGGCCTGACCTTCAACCCGGACGGACAGGCGATCTACTACACCATCGCCGCGATCTTCATCGCGCAGGCCACGAACACGCCGCTGACCCTGACCGATCAGTTGATCGTCCTGGCCGTGCTGATGTTTACCTCCAAGGGCTCTGCCGGGGTCACCGGCTCGGGATTCATCATTCTGGCGGCGACGCTATCGTCCCTAGGCACCATTCCGGTGGCGGGCATGGTGCTGTTGTTGGGCGTCGACCGGTTCATGTCGGAAGCGCGTGCGATCACCAACACCATCGGCAATGGCGTCGGGACAATGGCCATTGCCAAATGGGTCGGGGCGCTGGACACCGTGAAAATGCACAAGGCGTTGAACGGTGAGGTCGAAGGTGAGAAGCCCGCAGAGGTTATCGCTGCTCCTTCGGCGTTGGGCGCTCGCGTGCTGCCAGGCCGCCAAAAAGCCTCTCAGGCGTGAGGTGTGAGGCGCTGAACGTGATGCTCAGCGCCTGCTTTGCTCAAAGTTTGTAGCCGATCTGCCGCAACAGGTTCTTGCGCCACAGGATGTCTTCCTCGCCTTCAATGCCACGGGCACAGAAGCCATCCACCACGCCCAGAATCGCTCGCCCTTGGTCCGTCTCGGCCAGAATTACTTCAGTCGGGTTGGCCGTTGCACAAAAGATGCGGCACACCTCTGGAACCATTTTGACGGCGTTCAACACGTTTACGGGATAGAAGCCATCGGCGAGAAAAATGATGAAGCTATGGCCTGCGCCGATGGCTTGGGCATTGCTCCGGGCCAGGTCGATCATGGCGGCATCGGTGCCGGACCAGCGCACCAGGCAGTTGCCGGAAGCTTCGCAAAAGGCCACGCCAAAGCGGATACCTGGCACGGCATTGACCATCGCTTCGTGGATGTCCTCGACGGACTTGATGAAGTGGGTCTGACCGAAAATGAAGTTGGTCGCTTCCGGTTTGTCGATTTTCAACGTGATGAGTTGCATCTCGAACGCCTCCTTTCACGATGTCGTTACTCTTCAGCCTAGCGTGAGAACGAGCCGGGCGTTGAGCGTCGCCGCTGTTGATACTTGAAAATACAAATGGCCCCGGTGCTGACACAGTGCAGATACATCATCGCGCTTTCATGGGCCAATCCCACACGCATAGAGAGAATTGCCATGTACCGCAAACTGCAGCATGTCGCGAAGTTCTTCAGCCAGAGCGCGCGTTTAATGGTTGGCGTACCCGATTACGATAACTACGTTGCGCAAATGGCGCTCAATCATCCCGGCGAACCGGTCATGAGCTATTCGGCGTTTTTCCGCGAGCGTCAGGAGGCCCGTTTCGGCCGTGGAAAATGCAATACCCGTTGCTGCTAGAACTTCGCATCGTTCAACGCATCGACAATGGCCGAGCCGCCGATACCGGTCAGCGTCAGTACCCTAAAGCGTGCAATGACGATCATCTTGCGATGCAACGTCAGTGGCTGTTAAATCAGGCATACCACCTTTAAGGTCAGAAGAGCCAACTGCCATGCACACCATCGGACTCATCGTTTACCCCGGGTTTCAGGTGTTGGGCTTGGCCATGTGCGCCACGTTCGAGTTGGCCAACATGGCCACCGCCGAACCGGCGTACGACATTGCCTTGCTGTCCGAGCACGGCGGTACGGTGCAGACCTCCGCCGGGTTTGGCGTGGAAACCACGGCGTTCGACCAGCGCTCGTTCGATACGCTGTTGGTGATGGGCGACAACCTGATCCGTCCAGTATCGCCGGGCATGGTGGCGTTTTTGCGCAACGCCAGCCGGACGACCCGGCGTCTGGGCTCGATCTGCAGCGGCGCCATTGCGCTGGCCGAGGCTGGTTTGCTGGATGGCCGACGGGCGACCACGCACTGGTGCCATGCACCGGCGCTGCAGAAGGCGTACCCGAAGGTGAAGGTCGAGGAAGACCGGATTTTCATCAACGACGGCAACATCTGGACGGCCGCGGGCATGAGCGCTTGTGTCGATCTGGCGTTGGCGCTGGTGGAAAAGGATCTGGGCGCGGAAGTGGCGCGGCGGGTGGCCCGGCAATTGGTGGTGTACCACCGGCGCGCGGGAGGGCAGTCGCAGTTTTCGGTGATGCTCGAACTGGAGCCCAAGACCGACCGCATCCAGGCCGCATTGGCCTATGCCAAACAGAACCTGAAGTCCGCACTGTCAGTCGAGGAACTGGCCAGCGCCGCCAACCTCAGCCCTCGGCAATTCAGCCGTGTGTTCCATGCCGAAACCGGGCAATCACCGGCCAAGGCTATCGAAAACCTGCGGGTAGAAGCGGCGCGTCTGATGATGGAAACCGGTCGTCACCCCATCGACGTGGTGGCGACCGATACCGGTTTTGGCGATCGGGAGCGGATGCGTCGGGCGTTCATCCGTGCATTTGGCCAGCCACCGCAGGTGATCCAGCGAGCCAATCGCGGGTGATGCCAGTCAGTCAAACGTGACACTGAACCTGTGGCGAGGGAGCTTGCTCCCGCTGGGGCGCGAAGCGACCCCCTTACCCCAAAAAAGAAGGGGACTGCTGCGCAGTCCAGCGGAAGCTAGCTCCCTCGCCACAGGTTACTCATCAATCGTCGCAGCAGATTTTCATGATGTCCTAAAAGGTGGTGTATTCGACATTTCGGTCTAAATATTATTGGCGTAATTTTGATCTCGAAGTAGTCCATTCCCTCAATGAGATCACCGCCATGACCCTCGTAAAAGCAGCCGCCGTACAAATCAGCCCCGTTCTTTACAGCCGTGAAGGCACCGTCGACAAAGTGGTGCAGAAAATTCTCGAGCTTGGCGAGCAGGGCGTGCAGTTTGCCGTGTTCCCGGAAACCATCGTGCCTTATTACCCGTACTTCTCGTTCGTTCAGTCGCCTTTCGAAATGGCGGCCGAACACCTCAAACTGCTGGATCAGGCCGTCACTGTCCCTTCGGCTGCCACCGAGGCTATCGGCGCCGCCGCCAGACAGGCCGGCATGGTGGTTTCAATCGGCGTCAACGAACGTGACGGCGGTACGCTGTACAACACGCAGTTGTTGTTCGATGCCGACGGCACCCTGATTCAGCATCGGCGCAAGATTTCCCCGACCTATCACGAACGCATGATCTGGGGCATGGGCGACGGCTCAGGCCTGCGTGCCACCGACAGCGCAGTAGGGCGCATCGGCCAATTGGCGTGCTGGGAACATTACAACCCGCTGGCCCGTTACGCCTTGATGGCTGATGGCGAACAGATCCACGCGGCGATGTATCCAGGATCGTTTGCGGGACCTTTGTTCGCTTCACAAATGGAAGTCAGCATCCGCCAGCATGCATTGGAGGCGGCCTGCTTCGTGGTCAACTCCACCGCTTGGCTGAACCCTGAACAACAGGCGCAAATCATGGCCGACACCGGTTGCCCCATCGGCCCGATTTCCGGTGGTTGCTTTACCGCGATCATCAGCCCGGACGGCGTGGTGCTGGGCTCGCTGACCGAAGGTGAAGGCGAGGTGATCGTCGACCTCGACATGAGCCTGATCGATAGGCGCAAACGCATGATGGATTCGCGCGGTCACTACAGCCGTCCGGAACTGTTGAGCCTGTTGATAGATCGCACACCGACGAGCCATGTGCATGAACGCAGTGCTCATCCGAAGCTGGCAATGACCGATACCGTGGAGGAAATCAGTCGCTAATCGGCTTGAGACCGTGTCGCCCCAATCGCGGGCAAGCCACGCTCCCACATTGGAATGCATTTCCCCCTGTGGGAGCGTGGCTTGCCCGCGATGAGGCCATCACAGACACCAAAAAAAGGGGACTTCCACCGGATCGATGGAAGTCCCCTTTTTGCTCGTCTGGCCTTACAGTTCCTGACCCAAAAAGATCAGTGTATTGCCATGGGCTTCAGCCGCTGCGCGTTGGTTGTAGCTGTCGCGATGCGAGCAGTTGAAGCCATGTTCGGCCTCTGGGTACACGACAATTTCCACGTTATCGTTGGTATCGAAGCGCTCGGCGATTTTCTCCACGGCGTCCAGTGGGATGTGGCTGTCCTGTTCACCGAAGTGCATCAGCAGTGGCACTTCGATTTCATCGGCGCGGTCCAGATGATTCTGGATGCCGCCGCCGTAATAGGCGATGGCCACGTCCACCAGCCCATTGGCGGCGGTGTGGTACGAGAGCAGACCACCGAAGCAGTAACCAATCGAAGCGATCCCGCCGTCCAGACCCGGCTGGGCTTTCAAGGCGTCGATGGCCAGTTCGATGTCGGTCTGTGCCTTGCCGACATCGGTGGCGTTCATCAAGTCGACGGCGCGTTTCCAGCCGGCCTCGTCGTAACCCAGTTCGATGCGGTGACCGCTGCGCCAGAACAGGTCCGGTGCAATCACCAGGTAACCGTCGGCAGCGTATTGTTCAGCGACCGAGCGGATGTGTTCATTCACGCCAAAAATTTCCTGGATCAACACGATCCCCGGGCCTTTGCGGGTGTGCGGAATCGCCAGGTAAGCGCCGAATTTACCGTCGGCGCTGTCGATTTCGATCCATTGGGTGGTCACGCTCATGGTGGCTCCTGTCTACACAAGTGAGTGGGGTGAAGGTTACTGGGGTTGTGTGGTGTTGAAGCTTGGCATCACCTGCATACGTTTCCATCATTCGGCGAAACCGTCCACTGCAAATACCCTTCAGCGGTTATCGCGACGCCAGAAGACTCGAGCCAGCAGCGCATCGAGGCTGAGCTTGCCGGCACCCGAGAGCAACAGCGGCATAAAGGCCGCGAGGTAGATCAGCGGCAGTTTGAAGTTGCCGTGCCCCTTGTTGCTGATGGCGTAACCCTGAGCAAGCTCACTCAATGTAGACCAATCGGCCGGCCAGTGAACGGCGGCAGTCGCGACGACCGTGACCACGATCAAAATGATTGCCGAGATCCGTGTCCCCAGGCCGACCAGTATGGCCAGGGCGCAGATCAGTTCGGCCCACATCGACAGTTCCCAGTTCAGCGTGGCCGGCACGTGGTTGAAGGGGAACGGGAAGCTGTCCTGAATATCGGCGAACCAGTTTTCGCCATTGAATTTTTCCAGGCCTGATTCGAAGAACTCCCACGCGAGGAACACCCGCAGGGTCAGCGGCGCAATCCAGCTACCGGCACGGTCGAGGTTCAGGTGCAGGCCTTTCACGGCCGATGAGAGTGAGGTGGTCATGGGCTTGATCTCCGTTCAGTCAGGGAGGAGGGGCACAGCGGTGCCCCATGCAAAGGGTTACTCGCTGGCGCCGCACTTGCCTTCGCCACATTTACCTTCCGCCGGTTTTTCTGCCGAGTCGGCCTGGACCTGGCTGTAGCCGTGGGCCAGTTGTTTCATGCTGAACGCCTCGGACTCAGAGGCAGAAGCCACGTTGGACAGGGCCAGGCCGCCAGCGATGATCAGGCCGAGGGTCAAGGAAGAGGTCGAGAGCTTGAACATGGTGATACTCCGTAGCATTGAGTGAGTTGAGCGCTTTGATCGGCGTGGCCAATCGACAGGCACAGTTCATCAAGCAGGTGTATCTGCGATGTGTCTTTGGCGTGGGGTTTTAGGGGTGGGGTGTGTCGGGAGGGGGGCTGTACACACTGTGATACGTAAACCACTGATCTCTTGTGGGAGCGAGCCTGCTCGCGATAGCGGTGTGTCAGTCAACATCATTGTTAAATGACACACCGCTATCGCGAGCAGGCTCGCTCCCACAGGGGATCAGGGGATCAGGGGATCAGTGGGGTATTGGAGATTGGGTTTATCCAATGCCACGGAAAACTGTGATCCGGCCTCGACCGCTGGCGTCTAGCGTCTGTGTCCCCGCAATCCCATGGGGCGAGACTTCGGAACCCGGCATGCAAGCGCTGTTGAACGAGATCCTTGACGCAGTTCGTCCCCTGATCGGCCAGGGCAAGGTGGCTGACTACATTCCCGCCCTCGGTACGGTGCCGGCCGATCAGTTGGGCATCGCGGTGTACGGCAATGACGGCGAACTGTATTGCGCCGGCGATGCCCATACGCTGTTCTCGGTGCAGAGTATTTCCAAGGTGTTCAGCCTGGTGCAGGCCATCGAGCACTCCGGCGAAGCCATCTGGCAGCGCCTGGGTCACGAGCCTTCCGGCCAACCGTTCAATTCGCTGGTGCAACTGGAATTCGAGCGCGGGCGCCCGCGCAATCCCTTTATCAACGCCGGTGCGCTGGTGATCTGCGACATCAACCAGTCACGCTTTGCCGCGCCGGCACTGTCGATGCGCGATTTTGTCCGTCGACTGTCCGGCAACCCGCAAGTCATGGTGGACGGCAAGGTGGCCGAGTCCGAATACCAGCACCGCGCGCGCAACGCTGCGATGGCTTATCTGATGCAGTCGTTCGGCAATTTCCACAACGACGTCGAAGCGGTGCTGCGCAGTTACTTCAGCCATTGCGCGCTACGCATGAGCTGCGTGGATTTGGCGCGGGCGTTCTGTTTTCTGGCCAATGACGGCTTCTGCAAGCACAGCGGCGAACAGATCCTCACCGCCCGCCAGACCCAGCAAGTCAACTCGATCATGGCCACCAGCGGCCTCTACGATGAAGCCGGCAACTTTGCCTATCGCGTCGGCTTGCCTGGCAAGAGCGGCGTGGGCGGGGGGATTGTCGCGGTGGTGCCGGGGCAATTCACGGTGTGCGTCTGGTCGCCGGAGTTGAACACCGCCGGCAACTCCCTCGCGGGCATGGCCGCGCTGGAGTTATTGAGTCAGCGGATTGGCTGGTCGGTGTTCTAGGCACGGTACCGCGGCTCATGACGGCCACCCTGGAAAACAGGAAACGCTGATGCACCTTTTTCAGCGTAAGAGGGCCGGGTGCAGGGCCGCCGGGTTTTCGATCACCGGTCAGGCGTGCGGTTAATGACGCTCCAGGGATTTTCCTATACATTTTCCGGCCGCCCCCTGCATGGTGAAACCGCTTCATGTCTCTTGCGCTCGAACGTCTAGTCGCTGGCACGCCGATCCCTTTCGCTGGTAACCGCGTCACTGTGGTCAGCCCCGAATTGGCCGCACGTTTTCAGCCCGGGGACCATTTGCTGGTGGAGCAGGTCAGCGGCGAATTGTTGCTGATCCCGGTGGCTGACCAGCAAGCGGCGGCCATTGCAATCGATCGAGCCGAAGCGGCCTTCAGCGCAATGTCCGCGGTCTCCGATCAAGCCATCAGCGAGTTCTTCGATCGCTTCGCCCAACGCCTGGAAGACCCTGCCTGCTGGGCCTTGATCGAAGCCGCCAACCTGGCCGACATCGAACGGGCCAAGGCCCGCGGACGCTCCACCACACGGCTTCTGGCGGATGAACGCATGCGCCGCGACATGATCGCCGGCCTCAGGGCCTGGCGCGATGCGTCCGCCACGCGCGGCAAAGTGGTCAGTTGCATCGAGCATGACGGCTGGAAAGTCGAGCAAGTGGTCTCGCCCCTGGGCATCGTCGCGTTCGTCTTCGAAGGCCGGCCAAACGTCTTTGCCGACGCCGCCGGTGTGTTGCGCACGGGTAACACGGCGGTGCTGCGCATTGGCAGCGATGCGTTGGGCACGGCGCAAGCCATCGTCGCCCATGCGCTGAATCCGGCACTGAGCGATGCCGGGTTGCCGACCGGCGCGGTGTCGCTGGTGGAAAGCGTCAATCACGCCGCCGGCTGGGCGATGTTCGCCGACCGGCGCCTGTCGCTGGCGGTGGCCCGTGGTTCGGGTCGCGCCGTCAGTCAATTGGGCAGCATCGCCCAACAGGCCGGCACCGCCGTCAGCCTGCACGGCACCGGGGGTGCCTGGCTGATCGCCGACAAAGACGCCGATGCCCAGCGCTTTGCCGCTGTAGTGCGCAACTCCCTGGATCGCAAAGTCTGCAACACGATGAACGTCTGCCTGATTCACCGTGACCGTGTCGCAGAACTGCTGCCGCTGTTCCTCGACGCGTTGCAACAGGCCGGCACCGCACGCGGGCAGGGCTGCAAATTACACATCGTCGAAGGTAGCGAGCCTTATTTGCCGGCCGATTGGCAGACCGCCAGCGTTGAGGTGTACCGCGCCGAAGGCTATCAAACCGAAGCGTTGGCCGAACCGCTGCCCGAGGATCAGTTGGGCCGCGAGTGGGAATGGGAAGAAACCCCGGAAGTCAGCCTGAAGATTGTCGATGACCTGGACAGCGCCATCGCGTTGTTCAATCGCTACAGCCCGCAGTTCACCGTGTCGCTGATCAGTGAAGATGCCGCGGCTCAGGAACGCTTCTACAGCGCCGTCAACGCACCTTTTGTCGGTAACGGGATTACCCGCTGGGTCGACGGACAGTACGCGCTGAACAAGCCGGAACTGGGGCTTTCGAACTGGGAGAGCGGCCGCCTGTTTGCTCGCAGCGCGATTCTTTCGGGAGATGGGGTGTTCACGATCCGCAGTCGCATGACCCAGACGGATCTGTCGGTCAAACGCTGATCCAGCACCACGACCCCGGTCAACAGCCGCACTATACTTAATGTGCGTCCGTAGGGGCGTGGCGAGCACTCCAAAACGAATCAGATGTCCATAACGCTCGTCTGAGCATCAAGGCTGCACAGCCAATGGACGGGCAGTGCATCTGATGACGGAGAGAGGGTTACATCATGAAACTTCATTCCTTCCAACAATACTCTCATGATCTGGAAAGGGGCGTTCACGACACGTGGATTACCGCCAGGGTGAAGTCAGCCCTGGCAATGGCCGAACCCAGCCTTGGCCTGCAAATCCATGTCAAAACCCATGGGGGCACGGTGGCATTGAGCGGTCGCGTCAACACCCATAAACAGTGTGAGCAGGCTGTTGCTCTGACCCGTTCGGTTCAGGGGGTCGTCGATGTCGATGCCAGAGACTTGCTGACTCACGTGTTCAGGCCAGGCAGTATTCCAGAACCACCCAACGCGGAAGAGGCCCCTGAGCGTCGGCCACCATCGTCAACCAGGATCGACGATAAATAACCCGGTCGATCGTGTCAGTGCAGCGCTCCCGTGAGCCGGGAGCGCTGCGTCGATGGATACACACTTCAGGCTGCTGCTTCTATGGCTCGGGCTTGAAGGGCGCAGGTGTCCGGATACTCGGCGAGCGCCACAAAACGGTGGCTGTTGGCATCCAGGGCGTCGACCGAACCGGTCTCGATGTCGTAGACCCAACCATGCAAATTCAGCAGGCCTTTCTCCTGAGCCAGGCGCACGCTCGGATGCGTCTGGATATTGGCCAGTTGCGCGATGACATTCTCCCGAACCATTGAACTCACCTTCGCCGCTTCATTGGCGTGAGGGCGGGATTCGTTGATGACTTTCGCTGACTCGGCGTGTTGCAACCAGCCGCTGACGGCGGGCAGGTGGTCCATGCATGTGCATTTGGCGACGGCGGTCATGGCGCCGCAGTCCGAGTGCCCGCAGATCACAATGTCGGTGACGCCGAGCACCGCGACCGCATATTCGACCGTGGCCGACACACCGCCGGGGTGAGGGCTGTAGGAGGGCACGATGTTGCCGGCGTTGCGGATCACAAACAGTTCACCGGGTTCCTGTTGGGTCAGCAGCTCCGGCACGACACGGCTGTCGGAACAGGTGATGAACAGCGTGCCCGGATGCTGGGTAGTGGCCAGGTGTTTGAACAGGTCGGTCCGTTGCGGAAAGGCGTCTTTCTGGAACTTCAAAAAACCTTCGATGAGCGCTTTCATGGCGATGTCCTCATGCGTGAATCAAATGATTATTTTTTGTAGCAGCTGCCGAGCCTGCGAGGCTGTGGCGAGGGGATTTATCGAAACGTCGCACCGCCCCGTTCGGCGGCGAAGCCGTCGTAATCCATTGGATGCGCAGTGGTTGGAAAAAAAGGGGCCGCTTCGCAGCCCAACGGGGATAAATCCCCTCGCCACAGCCTCGCAGGCTCGACAGCTGCTACGGATTTAGCACGGTGCGGGCCGGTATCCGCTTAGAACGGACGCAGTGGCAGGAACTTGCCGTCGAGGGTAATCACCGCGCGGGAGCCGCCTTCCGGGTCTTCGACTTTCTTCATGTCGAGCTTGAAGTTGATCGCACTGATGATGCCGTCGCCGAATTGCTCATGAACCAGGGCTTTCAGGGTGGTGCCGTAAATCTGGATCATTTCGTAGAAGCGATAGATGGTCGGGTCGGTCGGGACACCCGAGAGGCTGCCGCGCAGCGGAATGATCTGCAGGCGGGCCACGGAGTCGGCGTCCAGGTCCAGTTTTTCGCCAATCACCTTGGCAGCGCTTTCCGGCAGCGGGTGCTGACCGAGCAGGGCGGCAGTGACGTAGGCCAGGCCGAGGCCGGTGCCGTCGGTCAGATCCTGCCAGGACAGGTTTTTGCGCGCTTTTGCATCGAGGATCGACGTGGTCAGGGCCAGGCTTGGGTCGTTGTAGGCGTGGGACTGTTGCATGGTGATTCTCCTGTCGGGAGTGATGTTGCTTGGGTGTGGAGCCATCTTCTGCCGATCGATCCATAGCGTCCAAGACCGATATACAATGCAGCGCATAAGCACAGCCTATAGATGGTGATTCCCCATGCTGCTCCGACATTTGCGCTATTTGCTGGCGGTCGCTGACCACGGCGGTTTCACCCGCGCCGCCGAGGCGCTTCACGTTTCGCAGCCGACCCTGTCCCAGCAGATCCGGCAACTGGAAGAAACCCTGGGCGTGAGCCTGTTCGACCGAACCTCGCGCACGGTCAAACCCACCGACGCGGGAGAGGCCTACATCGAATGCGCTCGTCGGGTGCTGGTGGAACTGGAGGCGGGTAAACGTGCACTGCATGACGTGAAGGACTTGTCCCGCGGCACCTTGCGGCTGGCCATGACCCCAACGTTCATGGCGTACCTGGTGGGGCCTCTGGTGTGCGATTACGTGGCGCGGTATCCGAACATCCATTTACAGATTTTTGAGCTGTCGATGGATGACATCGAGACCGGGCTGTTGAATGACTCACTGGACATCGCCATCGCGTTTACCCAGGTCAGAAATGCCGACATCGAGTCGCTCCCGGCGTTTACCGAGACCTTGGGCATCATGGTGGGGCGCGATCACCCGTTATACGAAAGCCAGGTCGCATTGTCCGCGCAAGAGGTCGCGCAACTGGAGTTTGCGCTGCTGGCCCCGGACTTCGTGACTCGCACCCGAATTGATGAGTACTTTGCCCAGGAGCAGATCACGCCGAAGGTGGTGATCGAGGTCAACTCGGTGAGCACCTTGCTGGAAGTCATTCGGCACACGGCCATCGCCACCATCCTTCCGGAGCCCATTGCCACCGAGGACCGGGCGTTGCGCAAAATCCCGTTATTGGGGGAGGCGCCCAAAAGAGGAGCCGCGCTGCTTCGACGCAAAAACAACTATCACAGTGCAGCGTCGGTGGCGTTTATGGAGCTGGTGTTGGGGGCGGCAACGGGTGAGTCGACAACCTCAGTCCTCTACTAATTGGCAGACACCATTGGGCGCCTTGCCCGTGGAGGACACCGTGACCGAGTCGTCATCGGAGAGGAGGATCGAGATGACGACGCCAGAACCCCTGGCTTCGAATCGGCGATCGTCGATGGCTTTGGTCTCGGCTTCCTTGCTGTTGATCAACACCGGGCCGTCCTGATCCGCGTGGACGATGATTTTGCCGGGGCAGTCCGCATCGAACAACGGCACGCCAGTGATGCTGTTTGCATGGGCAGCACTGGCCATTACGAGTAACAGCAAGCCTGTCAGTTGTATGTTCATCACAAACCTCCAATGATCCAATGCACACGGTTAACGATAGCGTTGTTTGGTGCGCACGAGACAAACAAAAAAGGCCCCGCTCGATATGACGAGCGGGGCCTTTTTATGGATGGGGTGTAGAGGTATCAGTAGAACCGGTCAATCACCCGAACTTCGTTCTGGTTCTGCATCGAGGCCCACGCCTGTTTCAGCGTTTGCAGAACATGACCGATGAAGTCCTTGTCGGCCGCGGCTTTCTTGCCGACATAGCCTTGGCCGCGACGGTACATCTTCAGTCGGGCGAGCAGGTTCTGGTTGTTCTTGTCGAACTCCGCTTCATGGGCGTGAGGCGACAGGCAGTCGATATGCACCTGGCCCGACTTGCTGATCCACAGAATATGGCTGTCATGGCTGTCTTTTTGCGCAGCGAACAGATGAGCCAGTTCATCGATAGTGGGTTGATTGTTCAGATTCATAGTAAGCCCCTTGACCATTTGGTGATCTTTCAAAGTTGATTCGCTAATACAGGTAGCCCATCGGTTAGTTGATCCCTGGCACCGAAACCAGGACGTCAGCGGTCAGCCGCCAAATTGACGGGGTCCCGCGTCTGTTGCATGTAGTCGTGTTGAATAACTGCTACGCAATAGCGTCACAACGAGGAGAAGCAGCGAAAACCTTCAGGCCACTGCCGACATTTTCAGGGTCGGCCACAAGCTTCATGAGGATTGATCGCCAGCGCTTCTCGTCCTTGTACTGGACGTTCAGGCCAGGTCAGTTTCTTCAATCTGCCTTGTGGGCAGCGTGTATCCGGGAAAAACAGCTCGGCGGTCAGACGAGCTTGCTCAAACGTGTTGCCTGTACTCCCGATCGGGGAGACGTCTGCATCATGCAAGGGCAAATCGGAGGCGTCAACGGTTTTGTAGTGATTATTTATGCTCACTACATATTGTCGGACAAAGTCGTTTGGAATTAAAAAGCCGAATGGGAAAGCGCGGTCAGGACGCTGGCAGCGATGCCTGGAATCGGTAAACGGTGCAAGGATAACCGTCTACCGACAGCTGATGCAGGGTGAACTCGCCATGGGTGAGATCAGCCAGGACCCGGGCCCAGAACCGCTGCGCAGGCTGATTAACGTCGAGGTGGAAAATTTGCCATTGACCGGGGAACCGGCTCAAGAGGGTGGAAACGACAAACTTCGCGACGCCTTGGCCACGAAAGCGTCGACTGACAAAGAAGTAGCCGATGTTGTACTCGGCGCCGTGAAGATGGGTTTCGTCATCCACCGTCACGAAACCGGCCAATTCTCCGTCGACCTTGATCAAAAACGGCCTGGTGGCGGGGTTGCGCCAGTAACCCGGTTTGGGCTGAGCGTTGAAGAAGCCATGCTCACCGAGCTTCAGCGGCAGCCACTCGCTGAAGTCATACAGGTAGAACTGCATCAGGTTTTCAATCGTTTCCAGTTCGTCGCGCTGGGCGGCGTGCAGTTCAATCAAGGGCTGGCTGCTGATTGTCGCCATGATCGTACCTCTCAGAAAGCAGGGCTGTTGCCTGGCGGGTAAGCTGTGGAAGCTGTCTTGCTTTGGGTAATGCTGTTCACTTAGGCGCGCTCTTGGATCGTGCGTACCTTTGTGGCGAGCGAGCTTGCTCGCGCTGGGCTGCGTAGCAGCCCCAAAAATCTGACAATCATTGCCGATTTTTGTGAGTGCTACGCACTCAAGCGGGAGCAAGCTCCCTCGCCACAGGTTTCTCTGATTCAAGACTCTCTTAAGTGAACAGCATTATCTTGCTCCGGGCGTTCCGACGAAAGCGGTGTGCCAGCAACACGAATGTTGACTGACACTCCCTCTTCGCGAGCAAGCCCGCTCCCACAAAGAACATAGTCTATTCGGGCTCGCTCGAAATCCCCTCAAGCCTTGCTCGCTGGTTTTGCCGCGCGTTTGGCACCCGTCGAGGGCTTGCGTTTGGCGGGCTTGCGTTTGTTTTTCCACGGTGTGGCACCGCGCCCGGCGGGGCTTGCCGGTCCGCTGATGGTCAGGCTCAGGCCGGCGCAACGGGCGACCTGTTTGCTCATCCACGCGGCCTGCTTGGTGACGAATTCTTCCAGGCTCATCTCGCCGCTCTGCACCATGTCCAGCGCCTGTTCCCAGATGGCTGTGGTCCCGGGGTCGGCGATGGCACGCGGCACGGCATCGATCAGGCTGAACGCGGCCGGGGTGGCGGCCAGGGCCTTGCCGTTCTTGATCAGATAACCACGGTCGAGCAGGCCCTGGATGATCGAGGCGCGGGTCGCTTCAGTGCCGATGCCGGTGGTGTCCTTGAGTTTCTGTTTGAGCAAGGGATCTTCCACCAGTTTGGCGACGTTCTTCATCGCCTTGATCAGATCGCCTTCGGTGAACGGTTTGGGCGGTTGCGTCCAGAGGTCCTTGAGCTTGACGTCGGCCACCGCGCAGTCACGTCCTTCGGCCAATGCCGGCAGCGTTTGCGGCGCCGGTGCTTCGCGGCCCTTGGCCGGGGCAAGGGCCTCGGGCAGGGCGCGTTTCCAGCCGGGCTCGACGATCTGCTTGCCGACGGCACGCAAGGCTTCACCGGCGCAGTTGAAGTCGGCCTGGGTCCGGTCGTATTCATGGTTGGGCAGAAACTGCGCCAGGTAACGTGCGCGGATCAGGGTGTAGACCGCCCGCTGCTTGCCCGCCAGCCGCTCGAGGTTTTTCGCCGCAGCGGTGGGGATGATGCCGTGGTGAGCGCTGACCTTGGCGTCGTTCCAGGCCCGTGAGCGGCGCTGAGGCTCGAGGAAATCGTTCAAGGCGTTCAGCGCCGGATCCGCCTGTCTCAGCGCGGCAAGTATGCCCGGTGCTTCGCTGTGCTGACTTACGGGCAGGTAACCGCAATCGCTGCGTGGGTAGGTGATGACCTTGTGGGTTTCGTACAGGGCCTGGGCGATGTCGAGGGTTTCCTGGGCGCCGAGCCCGAGCTTCTTCGAGCAGACTTCCTGCAAGGTGCCCAGATCGAAGGGCAGGGGGGCCACTTCGCGCATCCGCTCGGTACGCAGTTTGATCACCCGGGCACTCGCCGCACTGCCAATTGCCGCCGCTGCTTGCTGCGCCAACGCCTGATTCAGGCAGCGATCCTGATCGTCGCAAACCTCGGAGGCTGCACGCCATTGGGCGGTGAACGTGGTGCCGTCGTGCAGCAGTTGCACGTCGATGGCCCAATAGGCGACCGGCACGAAATCGGCGATGCTGCGGTCGCGATCCACCACCAGACGCAGGGTCGGCGTTTGCACCCGACCGACCGGTAATACGCCCTGATAACCCGACTGACGCCCCAACAGCGTGAACAGCCGACTCATGTTCATCCCGATCAGCCAGTCGGCCCGCGAGCGCCCGAGTGCCGAATGGTAAAGGCTAAAGGTCTCGGCCCCCGGCTTCAGGGCTGCCAACGCCTTGCGGATCGACGCATCGTCCAGCGCCGACAGCCATAGCCGCTGGATCGGCCCGCGATACCGGCAATGCTCCACCAGTTCCCGGGCGATCATCTCGCCTTCGCGGTCAGCGTCGGTGGCGATCACCAGTTCGCTGGCCTCGCCGAGCAGGCGCTTGACCGCTTTGTACTGGCTGGCCGTGCGCGGTTTGACGGTCATTTTCCACTTCTCTGGAATGATCGGCAGATCCGCCAGCACCCAGCGCTTGTAACGCGCGTCATAGGCGTCGGGCGGCGCGGTTTCCAGTAAATGGCCGATGCACCAGGTCACCGTGACGTCCGTTCCCAGCCAGCAGCCGTCGCCACGACGCCTGGCGCCGAGGACGGCCGCAATGTCTTTGGCCTGGGAAGGTTTTTCACAGAGGTACAGCCGCATAACCACCATCGCTCATCAACTGTCGAGAGGCGCACAGAATGGCGGCTGATGAGCGATGGGGCAATCTTTATCTGTATGGATGTACAGTCGGTGCGTTGCGATTCATTGCACAGGCTGCTCAGTAGTTCAGGTTAACCACCGGTTGGTCCAGCTTCGCGCCGGGCTCTCGCCTGAGAATGGTCAACAACGCGGCGGTAATTACGTTCACATCATTATCGAAGCCGCCGTGGGAGGTGTCTTTTTTGGTGCCCGCGCCATAGTTCATTTTCGGATCGTTGAAGATATGCAGGGTTTGCGCGAACGCTTCGGGAAGCCCGCGACCCGTTGCGGCAAACCCGGCCGGAATGGTTTTCCCAAAGTAAAACTGGTTCCACTGTTCGGTCATGTTTTTGGCGGCGATGTTCCACTCCGCCAGATCGGGATTGCTGAAGTCCTGGTACTGCTTGTCCAGACTTTTGGCCAAGCCCAGCAGCGGCATGCGTTGCAGTTCTTCATAGGCCCGGGAAACGAGGTACAACAGGGATTTGTGGTACACGCCGATGACGTTGTCATCCTGTTCGCGGCTGTCGGACATGAGGTGGATGTGGAAATCCTTGCGCTTGAGGCCTCCACCTTCGATGACTTTGCGGTAGGTCTGGTTGGCGAAATCGAGGGTGCAGGCCGGGGCCATCAGCGTCGATGTTTCGGTGGGCAAACCCCTGGCCCACAGCAGTTGAATCAAGTGGCCATTGATCAGGGAGCCTGCGGAATGGCCGAGCAAATGCAGCTCGACGTTTTTCTTGCCCATGTCGGCAATCAGGTTCTTCAGGTTCTCCGCCATTTCCACCAGCCCACGCGGGGTAAAGCCGGCGACTGCGGCGGCTTCGGCGTTCTGTTTCATCTGGCTCCACTGGTCGCCGCCGGGTTTTTTGGTTGCCAGTTCCAGTGTGCGATCGAAGCCTTCCACGGCTTTGTCCTTGATCGCCTTCAATGCATCGCTGATGCTGCCGGCTTCGGGAAATAGTCCGGGCAGGGTGTCCTGGACGATGTCTGCCAGTGTTTCGAGGGCCCCGGTGCGCCAAGTGACAAACAGCGGATAGATGCCGTTTTCAAGGAAGTAGGGCGCCATCGCACAGATTCGATTGATCGAATCCTGCTCGGAATTGAGCCCGCCGTGGGCAATGACGGCGATGCGCAGCACAGGGGGTTTGTTTGTGGCCGGCAGCTTGTCGTACCAGGCGGGAGGCGCCTCGTAGACGATGCGTTTGACGCCCGCCCGGACGTTTTCCACGTCGGTGAGACGAGGACCGATGCTGCCGTTGTTTTCCATCACGATGGTCAGGCCGTAAGCCTGATCCTTGGTCAACAGCGGCGGCCCTTTGCGATCGGGCTCGCTGGTGCTGGCGGTGAACAGGGAAAACCCTTCGCGCTTGGCGCTTGAGCTCGACAGCGCGCTACGAAACGGTGATTGAGCGCCGTTGTGGGAGCCTGAAGGGCGTGCGTTTTGCGATAACGCGCCGCGTTCGATCGGTACCCCGAGGGCCACGGTCCAGGCGTCGGTGCCATTGGCCAGCCAGTCTTCGAACGTCAGGATGGCGAAGCCGGAAAATCCCCAGTCGGTTGACCATGAGTTCTGCACGATGAACCCCTGATGGGTGTACCCGATCAAGGCAAAGGCGTGGCCGCCCTCACTGGCCGCCGGCCATTTGATGACGGGCAGCTGAGACATGCTCTGGAATTCCACCGCCGGTTGTTTTTTGCCTTTGGGCCGCATCAATGCCCAGCCCTGATGCACATTGGCGCAGACGTAGAGCGCGCCGGCCTCATACAGCGCCGCCATCATGGCGGTGACATCGTCCTTCTCTACGCGGTAGTAAACCCCCAGCGGCCGCGTCATGGCATCCGTTGCCCAATTCTCCGCCGGTGCTTCAAAGGCTGGAACCGATCCGTCCGGCTTGACGGTATAGGGCCACAGTTCCTGCGCGCAGACGCCGTGTTTGTGCCAACCCTTCAACGCGCCGCGACAACTGGAACCCACATAGTCCTCGCCCGGCCATTCATCATAGAGTTTGGCCAGATGATAGAGCTGGCGCGGACTCGTTTTGGTGGAGGCCCGGTCTCGCCGCCACAACAGAAAATTGACCACCGCCGCCAGTCCGAACCCGGTGCACGCGCCTTCGCTGCCCTGGTAGAGCACCATGTTTTTGTCCAGGTAGCCCGAGAGTTCGCAAGCAATGTCCTTGTCGGCGGGCCAGGAGGGCGGCAGCGACTGAACCCGTGGGGTAAAAATACGATCGCGCAAGTCGAGGCGATCCGGACGGGCGTCGAGGGTGATGATTTTCTGGTCGAGGGAAAACTGTGTGGCGGGCATGGTGAGACCCTCAAGTTTCTGAGACTCAAATCCCCACGCCATGCCACGACTGCCTGTCTGAGCAGCAGGGAGGTCAACGGTCTTATTGATCGTAGACGATGTTTTACCGACTTCGAGTGTTTGCCCTGCTTAATGCGGCATCTGGTGCTTGATCCGGTTCAGAATCGAACGGCCGGCGAGGGGGCTTTCTCCCGTTCGGCTGCGAAGCCGTCGTGAATGCAAAACATGAGGTATACCTAATGAACCGCGGTCGCGGCGTGCCCCTGTAGGAGCAAAGCTTGCTCGCGATGAACGATAACCCGATGTGTCTGGCTTGACGCCATCGCGGACACCTGCAGGTCCATCACCGTCATGAGGAACGTATTTCATGAAAAGCACCGGTCCTAGTCCTGTCATCACCATTGCGGAGCAGCCGGGCTGCCTGCTTGTGAAGTTTCACGGTATCCAGGTGGCCGCTTCCGCACGGGCGCTGGTGTTGCTCGAGGCCAACTATCCTCCGGTGTATTACGTACCGCGGGAGGATATCGATGAAAAGTACTTTGCCCGCACCGATCACACGAGTTATTGCCCCTACAAGGGCGATGCCAGCTATTTCAGTCTGCAAGTCCCGGGACATGAGGGCGCTAACGCGGTGTGGAGCTATGAAGACCCTAAAGTGTCGGTAGAGCAGATTCGCGGCTACATGGCGTTTTATCCCGATCAAGTGACCTTTGAAGTTCTCAAAGACGTTGAGTGAGGGTCGTTTTCCAGGCATCCACGAAAACGGCGCGCATGGGCGTAATACTGTTTACTTAAGCGCGGCGCCCACATTTGTGGCGAGGGGGTTTATCGGAATGCCGCACCACCCCGTTCGGCTGCGAAGCAGTCGTAATCCAGACAACTTAGTCTGTCTGAAAAGACGCTGGGGCCGCTTCGCAGTCCAACGGGGCGGTGCGACGTTTCGCTAAATCCCCTCGCCACAGACTCTAGCTCGACTGAAGAATGTCTTAAGTGAACAGTATTACGCGCATGGGCGCGGCGTTTTAAGGTCAGGTGTTCAGCTCATCGAACAGCATCCACCAGCGTAGATTCATCAATCTGACTAATCGAGGTCACCCCGGTCAAGGTCATGGCGACGCGCATTTCCTTGGCGAAGATATCCAGCATATTTTCCACCCCGCGTTGACCATCGGCGGCCAGCGCATAGGCCATGGAACGCCCCAGCAATACGCCTTTTGCGCCCAGCGCCAACATCCGTACGACATCAAGTCCCGAGCGGATTCCCGAGTCGACCAGCACCGTCAAATCATTACCGATGGCTTGCATGATGGGCGGCAATGCCCGGGTGGTGGAGAGCACGCCGTCCAGCTGTCGTCCACCGTGGTTCGACACGACAATGCCATCCGCGCCAAAGCTGACCGCATCCCGGGCGTCCTGAGGATCGAGAATGCCTTTGATGATCATCGGGCCTTTCCAGAACTCACGAATCCACTCCAGATCATTCCAGCTGATCGAAGGGTCGAAGTTGTTGGCCAACCAGCCCATGTAGTCTTCGAGGGTTACGGCTTTGCCAAGGTACTTCGAGATATTGCCCAGGTCGTGTGGACGCCCCATGAGGCCGACGTTGAATGCCCAGGCGGGTTTGGTCATGGCCTGAAGCATTCGCCGCGATGATGCAAAAGGGCCTGACATGCCCGAGTGTGCGTCCCGGTATCGGGCGCCGGGCGTGGGCATGTCCACGGTAAACACCAGGTTTTTCACACCGGCGGCCTTCGCCCGCTCCAGTGCATTTCTCATGAAGCCTCTGTCCTTCAACACATACAGCTGAAACCAGATGGACTGCTGGCTTTGTGCCGAGACTTCCTCGATCGAGCACACCGACACCGTTGATAGGCAAAGCGGAATGCCTTTGTTCTCCGCGGCTTTAACCGCCTGCACCTCACCACGACGGGCGAACATGCCCGTCAGGCCGACCGGGGCCAATATGATCGGCATTGAAAGCGGTTGGTCGAAGAGGGTGGTTTCAAGACTCAAGGTCTCGACGTTTTTCAGAATGCGCTGACGCAGGCTGATGCCCGTCAGATCAGCGCTATTGGCCCTCAGCGTATGCTCTGCATAAGCCCCGCCATCAATATAATCAAACAAAAAACGCGGGAGTTTGCGACGTGCTGCCTCGCGATAGTCAGATGCGGATGAAATGATCATGGTGCCTCGGTCTGTGAATGGCGGGGCTGCCGATGTCGTCGAGCTTACCTGTGGTGAGGGGATAAATCCCCTCACCACAAGGATTGTGGTGAGCTCAGTTTTTATCGAGGTCCACGTTCTTGGTCTCACGCAAACAGATCATCCCGACGACCAGGCTCACCCCGGTTATCACCACCGGGTACCACAGCCCGTAGAAGATGTCCCCGGTGTACACCACCAAGGCAAACGACACCGTTGGCAGGAAACCGCCGAACCAGCCATTACCGATGTGGTACGGCAGGGACATCGAGGTGTAGCGGATGCGGGTCGGGAACAGTTCGACCATCAGCGCCGCCAGCGGGCCGTAGCACATGGCGGAAATGATGATCAGCGCGACGATCAGCGCCACGATCATCGGTTTGTTGATCAGCTGAATGTCGGCTTTTGACGGATACCCCGCCAGGGTCACGGCGCCTCGCAGGGCCGCTTCATCGTAGCCTTCGAGTTTCACTTCACCGACGCTCACCTGTATGGCGCTGCCGGCAGGTAGAGCTTCACTGTTGTAGGGAAGGCCTTGTTTCACCAGGAAGGTTTTGACCTTGTCGCAAGGGCTATCAAATTTCGCCTTGCCCACCGGGTCGAACTGGAAGGTGCAGGTGGCCGGGTCCGCCAGCACGGTGATCGGTGCCTGACGGCTGGCCTGGTCAATGGCCGGGTTGGCGTAGTGGGCGATGGATTTGAAGATCGGGAAGTACAGTGCAGTCGCCAGCAGCAGGCCGATCATCAGCACCGGTTTGCGCCCGACTTTATCCGACAGCCAGCCAAAAAAGATGAAGAACGGTGCGCCGATGATCACACTGACGATCAGCAGACTGTTGGCCAGCGCCGGGTCCATTTTCAAGAACTGGGTGAGGAAGAACAGCACGTAGAACTGCGCCGCGTAGAAGGTCACGGCTTGTCCGGCGTTGATGCTGAACAGGGCAATCAGTACGACTTTAAGGTTTTCCCATTTGCCGAAGGAATCGCGCAGCGGCGACTTGCAGAGTTTGCCTTCCTCTTTCATTTTCACGAACGCTGGCGACTCGTGCAGGCTCATGCGAATCCAGGTCGAGATGCCCAGCAGAATGATCGAAAACAGGAACGGAATCCGCCAGCCCCAGACTTCGAACTGGTCACCGGTGAAGTAGCGGCAACCGAGCACCACCAACAGCGACAGCAGCAAGCCGAGGGTTGCGGTGGACTGTATCCAGCTGGTGTGGAAACCGCGTTTACCCAGCGGCGCATGTTCGGCCACGTAAGTGGCAGCGCCGCCGTATTCACCGCCCAGGGCCAGGCCCTGAAGCATGCGCAGCAGCACAAGAATGATCGGCGCGGCGATGCCGATGCTTGAGTAGGTCGGCAGCAGCCCGACGCAGAAGGTCGCCAGGCCCATGAGGATGATGGTCGCAAGGAAGGTGTATTTACGCCCGATCATGTCCCCCAACCGGCCGAACACCAGCGCGCCGAACGGCCGCACGATGAAGCCGGCAGCGAAGGCCATCAGCGCAAAGATGAACGCCGTGGTGTCGTTGACCCCGGCGAAAAACTGTTTGCTGATCACCGCCGCGAGGGCGCCATAGAGGAAAAAGTCGTACCACTCGAAGACCGTCCCGAGCGACGAGGCGAAGATGACTTTCTGGGTTTCCTTGCTGGTGCCCGCGCTGCGCACGGCTTCCAACGGCTGAACATGTTCTGACATATCGGTATCCCTCACAGTGATTGTTTTTTTTGTTCCACTGGTGTTGCGTTTTCCTTGCAGGGTTAAAGCTCAATGTCCGTGAATCTAGTGCGATCCTTGTGGGAGTGAGCCTGCTCGCGATGGCGTCGTGTCAGTCAACTCGATGTTGAATGATCCACCGCTTTCGCGAGCAGGCTCGCTCCCACAGGGATAGTGTTTACAGGAGTGGCCAGGATCAGTTGTGCTGCCTTTTCGGCAATCATCAGCGTAGGCGAACAGGTATTACCCGAGGTGATGCGCGGCATGATCGAGGCGTCGGCGATGCGCAGGCCGGGGATGCCATGGACTTTGAGTTGCGCATCAACCACGGCGTGCGCGTCATTGCCCATGCGGCAGGTGCCGACCGGATGGAAAATCGTGGTGCCGATGCGGGCGGCGGCTTCATGCAATTGTTCGTCGCTCTGCAAGCTGTCGCCGGGCAAGTACTCGACCGGATTGAACGCTTGCAGGGCCGGTGCGGCGACGATGCGGCGGGTCAGGCGAATGGCGTCTGCTGCCACCCGCAAGTCCTCCGGATGGCTCAAGTAATTGGGCTGAATCAGCGGTGCTTCCTGCGGATCGGTGGAGCGAATCTCGACGCGGCCTCGGCTTTGCGGCCGCAGATCGCACACCGACGCCGTGAAGGCGGGGAAGGCGTGCAGCGGCTCACCGAAACGCTCCAGCGACAGTGGCTGAACGTGGTATTCGAGATTCGCCGACGTCTGCTCCGGTCCCGAACGGGCGAAGGCCCCAAGTTGACTCGGTGCCATGGACAGCGGGCCGCTGCGGTCATACAGGTAACGCAGGCCCATGCCCATCTTGCCCCACAGGCTGCCGGCGATCTGGTTAAGGGTGCGGGCGTTTTCCAGTTTGTAGATCAGGCGCAGTTGCAGGTGATCCTGAAGATTGCCACCCACGCCGGGCAGTTCATGGGCAACGCCGATCCCCAATCGTTGCAGCAGCGGGCGAGGGCCAATCCCGGAACGTTGCAGGATGCTCGGTGAGCCGACGGAACCGGCGCACAGCACGATTTCCTTGCGCGCCTTGAAGGTTTTCGGCTGACCCTGCCAACGCGCACTGACCGCTGACGCACGGCCGTTATCCAGCAGCACGCGGTCGACTTCGACGTCAGTCAGTACGGTGAGATTGGGGCGGTTGCGGATCGGTTTGAGAAACGCCTTGGCCGCGTTCCAGCGAATACCGGCCCTCTGGTTCACCTGAAAATAGCCGCAGCCTTCGTTGTCGCCCTGGTTGAAGTCATCGATGCTGGCGATGCCGGTTTGCTCGGCGGCGCTTTGGAAGGCATCGAGAATCGGCCACGACAGTCGCTGACGTTCGATCCGCCATTCACCGGCGGCGCCGTGAAACTCCGAGTCGCCAGCAAAATGGTTTTCGCTTTTTTTGAACAACGGCAGCACGTCGTTCCAGCTCCAGCCGGGATTGCCCTGAGCCGCCCAGCCGTCGTAGTCGCCGGCCTGGCCGCGCATGTAGATCATGCCGTTGATCGAGGAACAGCCGCCGAGCACCTTGCCACGCGGGTAACTCAGGGCGCGACCTTGCAGGCCAGGTTGCGCTTCGGTCTTGAAGCACCAGTCGGTGCGCGGGTTGCCGATGCAGAACAGGTAACCCACGGGGATGTGAATCCACGCATAGTTGTCGCGTCCGCCGGCTTCGAGCAGCAGCACGCGATGTTGCGGGTTGGCCGACAATCGATTGGCCAGCAAACAACCGGCCGGGCCGGCCCCGACCACGATGTAGTCGTATTCATCCAGGGAAGTCTGCATCCGTGACCTCATGTTGTTGTTCTTGTTGTCGGTCATCCTAGTTGTTAGCTTTCGTCAAAAGAATGTTAGTTTTTGCGCAGCCGCTGTGCGTTTTTAAACAGCCTCACCTCAAGGACGGTTCATGTTCGACTGGAATGACCTGCGGTTTTTTCTCGAGTTGCAGCGCAGCGGGCGCCTGCTCACCGCTGCCCGCCGTTTGAACACCACCCACGCCACCGTGGCGCGGCACATCGAGGCCATCGAAAAGAGCCTCGGCACGGCGTTGTTTGTCCAGCATGCCCAGGGTTATGAGCTGACCCCGGCGGGCGAAGCGTTGCTCAAACACGCCGAAGCCATGGAGAACGTCGCCTTGCTGGCTCAGGAAGAAATCACTCAGTCGAGCGCACCGTTAGGCAAGATCCGCGTCGGCGTGACCGAAGGGCTGGGCATCATGTTCCTCGCCAGCCGCATGAACGGCTTGTTCGAACGTTATCCGGGGCTGGAAGTGGAACTGGTGGCGGTGCCGCGTTTCGTCAGCATCCTCAACCGCGAAGCCGAGATCAGCATCCACCTGGAGCGCCCGGCCGCCGACATGCTGGTCACGCGAAAACTGACTGACTATCGATTGGCGCTGTACGCCAGCCAGGCGTATCTGGATCGTTCGCCACCGCTGCGCAGCCGCGAAGACCTCGCTCGCCACGCCTGGATCGGCTATGTCGATGACTTGCTGTTCAGTCAGGAACTGATGTTCCTCAACAGCTTCTGCCGCAACCCGCAGGTTGTGTTTCACAGCACCAGCGTCATCGCTCAACAACAGGCCGCGCGTTCCGGGTTGGGGATCGCCGTGCTGCCGTGTTACATGGCCAGCGCCGATCCTGGTCTGGTGCCGTTGCTGCCGGACGAGAGTATTCAGCGCAGCTACTGGATCAGCACGCGGCGTGAGCTGCACAAGTCGGTGCGGTTGCGGGTGTTGTGGGATTACGTGGTGGGGTTGTGTGAGGCCGAGCAAGGGTTGTTGATGGGATAACACACACACACACACACATCAAAAGATCGTCCTGACGTGGCCCGATCTTTTGATCTTGGGAGAATACATTTTCCCTAATGTTCACTCACGCCTCAGAATGTGCCGATACTCTTTGTGCGGAAAACCAACTTCACCGTGTTGTTGGGGCCGGGCTGCCACTTCACGTCGGTCGGGTCGTTCTCTTTGCGCACGATACACTTCCATTCCTCATTTTTGCCGTCGTCCGTGCCTGGGAAAAGTACCTTGCCGGTCCATGTAGCGTTGTTAGGGGCGGGTTTAGGGTCGAGCTTTACGGCCTTGGCCGGATCCCAATTCCCTAACTCCGGATGGTTGCCGACAACATAGACGCTGTAGCCGGGCACCGTGTTGCCGTTATCGCATTGAAATTCCACTTCGTCTTTTAAGGGCTCCCACGTGACACCTAGGGCATCGCGGAACACGGGCAGCATTGCCAGCAAGCAAACGCCCAGCGGCAATAGGTAGTGATTGCGAGACATGATGAACACCTCAATTCATTCCGGTGGGCGCAGCTTAGCCCCGGCCAAACTGAATGTGACCTGTTAGATATGACAGTTCTTTAGAGCGCTTCGCGATAGCTTCAATCGTTGCTGATTAACGGCGAGTTTGCGCTGGGCTTTGGTTGCGCATTATCTGGCGAGCCCCCGCTTGTGATCACTCAAGCATTCGGCGGCAATTCGCGCGTGGTGCGCTGTAAAGGCGTGCGGGACTGGCCGTCCGGAATCGACAGCGTTGCCCGCAACCCGCCCTCCGGCCGGTTGACCAGGGTAATTCGTCCACCCAGCCGAGTCGCAATGGTGTTGACGATTGTCAGACCCAATCCCGCCCCCTGGACGTTCCCTCGGCTGTAAAAACGTTCGAACAACCGGCCGCGTTCCGCTTCGTCGATGCCCGGCCCCTGATCTTCGACACTCAATAAATAAAACCCGTCAGCCTGATCCAGCTGCACGGTGATGACGCCGTGCGCGGGGGAAAAATTTGCCGCGTTGCTGATCAGGTTATTCAGGGCGATGTCGATGGCGGCGGCGTCAGCGATTACTTTCAGGGGCCGGTCGGTAACGTCGAAGGCCAGTTCAAGGTTCTTGCTCAGTAACCAGGGCGTGAGCTGAACCAGGCTGTCGCGCACCGTTTGAGTCAGGTCGATGGTGTGCGGCACCGGCGTTACGGCTGTGGGTTCAAGGCGAGCCATGGTCAACAATTGGTTGACCAAACGGCTGGTTCGGTCCACGCCCGAAATCAGAAACGCCAAGGATTCCCTGCGCTCTTGTTCGGTGCCGGCCTCTAACAGGTTTTGCGCATGCACCCGTAGCACCGCCAGGGGCGTGCGCATTTCATGGGCGGCGTCGGCGATAAAGCGCCGCTCGCGGCCGAGCACTACCTGAATCTGCGCGAGCATGCGATTGAGTGCCGCTTGCATCGGTTCGAGCTCGCTGGGCAGCGGGGTCAGTTGCAGCGGTTCCAGAGAACCGCTGTGCCGTGCCCGCAGCGTCGCCGCCATATCGGCCAGGGGCTTGAGGCCCCAACCAATGGCCAGCCAGACCATCGCCACCAGCATCAGGCTGCCCAGCACGTTGGGCCACAGGGTATGGCGCAGGATCCGGTCCACCAGCTCCGACCGCACATCGCCGAGTTCGCCCACCCAGATCCGCACATCAGTTGGTTTGTCTTCCAGCATGAACGCGCGCCAGTGGCGGTTATTCAGATCGACCACATCGCTGAAGCCAGGTGTCGACGGGGGCGTGGTGAAGGAGGGCGCGCTGGCGGTGTGCACCAGCACTTCGCCCTTACGATTCCAGACCTGAAAGGCAATCTTGCTTTCATAAGGATGGCCATCGCCTCCTGGCGCCGCTTCGCCCAAGGCCCTGTTGAATGCCTGATACAGCTCGGCGTGTTCCTTGCTGGCCAGCGGCATGCGCATCACACCCTGCAGCAGCCGGGCGTTCTGCGCCAGTTGAGCGTCATAGACTTCGGCAATTTCGTGGTTGCTGTCGTGCCAGTTGAACACGCTGATCACCGCCAGACCCGCGAGCATCAGGCCGATGATCAGCGTCAGGGTACGGTGCCGAATGGACGTCATCGACGCTCCTCCACCAGATAACCGACACCGCGAATGGTACGGATCAGATCGGTGGAAAATTTCTTGCGCAGATGATGAATGTGCACTTCCAGGGTGTTGCTTTCGGCTTCTTCGTTCCAGCCGTAAAGCAACTGCATCAAGTGATCGCGGGTCATCACCCGGCCCGGCGGCGAGAGTAATTCGTGGAGCAGTTGATATTCCTTGGGCGTCAGCGCGACCGGTTCGCCCAAATAACTGACTTGCTGGGTGCCCGGGTTGAGGCTGATGCCGGCGTGTTCGATGAGCATCTGCGCGCGGCCGGCACTGCGCCGCAGCAAGGCCCGCAGGCGCGCCTTGAGTTCGGCCAGATCAAAGGGTTTGATCAGATAATCGTCGGCCCCGGCATCCAGCCCTTCGATACGGTCTTCGGTGGCGTCCCGCGCGGTGAGGATCAGCACGGGCAGGTTGGAGCCGCTGTCACGCAGACGGCGCAACACTTCCAGCCCGTCCATGCGCGGCAGGCCGAGGTCGAGCACTGCCAGGTCGAAGGATTCACTGAGCAGCGAATGCAAGGCGCTGATGCCGTCCTGCAACCAGTCGACTGTGTAACCTTCGCGGCCCAGGGCCTGATGGATGCCTTCGCCCAGGGCCACGTCATCTTCAACCAGTAATAAGCGCACACGGACTCCTGTCAGTTGAGTTTCTTGTTCACGTCCGCCAGCAACGCTTCGATCTCTTTGCGCCGCCCGGCGTCGGCGGTTTCCCGGCCTGGCCTTGGCTCCGCTTGCAGGGCTTTTTGCAGGGCGCCCCGGGCTTCGCTGTAGCGTTTTTGACGGTAGAGGTGATCGCCCCAGAAGTACAGACTATCGATGCCGTTCGGGTTCAGTTGCAAGGCCTGCTTGAGCAATTGTTCGGCTTTGTCGGCGTCGCCGAAACCGATGGGCCAGCCCGGTACGCGGTCGTACAGTGCGCCGAGGCTGGTGTAGGCCGAGCCTTGCAGGGCTTTTGGGTCCAGGGCCAGGGCTTTCTCCAGGTCGACTTTCGCATCCTTGACCTTGCTCAGCGCACCGAGCCCGCCCTGGGCACCGGCCCAACTGCTGGTGACGATTCCGGACCAGATCCAGGCTTCGGCCACCGATTGGCGTTCGTGAGTGAACGCCGACGCCTGGCCGGCGAGTTTTTCGAATGCGGCGGTGCGCTGCTCGGCCGGCAGTTCGTATTGAATATGAGCCCAGCTTTGCTGGATGCCATTGAGACGTTGTTGATCGGCGGCGTCCAGCGCCCAGGCGCTGTGGCTCAAGGCGCCCAACAGCAAGCAAGCAAAGAGTTTTTTCATGGCTTGAGATTCTCGTTATCAGGCTTCTGACTCAGGCGACGGATCAGTGGCAACTGCTTGCGCAGGCCGCGATCCACCAGGTTTGGCAACAGGCTGTTCAGGCGCACGAAAAAGCGTTCCGGCCAACCCAGGTACAAATCACGGTGGTCTCCGGCAATCGCGTGGATCACCGCCGAGGCTACTTTTTGAGGATCGTCGACACTGGATTTGAGCGCGTCATTCAAGGCCTGTGCCGCCGGGCTGTTCATGCTGGTGCGGGTGGCCCGTGGCGCGACGTATAAAACGCCGACCCGGGTGTCGGCCAGTTCCCGGCGCAGGGCTTCGGAAAAACCCCGCAGGGCAAACTTGGTGGCGCAATAGCTGGCGTAACCGGGGTAGCCGATGGAGCCGTAGGTCGAACCGACGTTCACCACCATCGCGCTTTCAGCTTGCTTGAGCAGCGGCAGTAATAACTTGGTCAGGCAGATCGGCGCGCTGATGTTCACTGCCAGCATGGCGTTGATGTCGCTGTCATCGAGCTGCTCGAGCATGGCGAAGTGATTGACCCCGGCGGCGTTGATCAGCAGGTTGATGCCGCCGATGGCTTCGGCGGCGGCCAGTACTTTGCGGCGGTCGGCGAGGAACGTCAGGTCGGCGCCGATCCAGCACAACTGCTGCGGGTAGCGTTCGAGCAAAGGCGCCAACGGTTCCCGATGCCGAGCCACGGCCAATACCCGGGCGCCACTGGCGCACAGGGCGGTAGTGATCGCCAACCCGATACCGCCGCTGGCGCCGGTCAGTACCACGCGAGCCTCAGACAGGCGCATGCAGGTTCTCCCCATCGCGTGGCAAACCGCGGAACATGTCGGTGTAAAGCGTGTACACCACCTTGGAGGCGTGAATCACAGCCGCCTGGTCGGCCGGATCATCGAGGGTGTTCATCAGTCGGCGATAGGTGTGCATGTGCTCGATATCCAGCGAACCATGGGAGCTGAGGTAACTGAAAGCGCTTTGCGGCAGGTCCAGGCGTTCGCGAATGCTGTCGGCGGCATGAGTGGCCAAGGCGATGCTGGTGCCTTCAAGCACGTTGACCATGCCGAACAGGCCGACCGGGTTACCCCGGGCAATCAGGTCGTAGAGGAAGCTGACCATCAACTCGATCGGCAAGGACGGACGACCGTCGCGCACGGCCTCTTTGTCGCCGCCGCAGGCTTGGATGTCGTCGAGGACCCATTGTTCGTGGCCGTATTCGTCCTCGATGTACTCGCACACCGCTTTACGCAGCCATTCCAGACGCGACGGCAAACGGGCACCGCACGCCATCATCAGCGGTACGGTGTGGCGCACGTGGTAATAGGCTTGCGCCAGGAAGGCCCGGTAACTTTCCAGGCTGACCTTGCCCTCGAGGGCGTCGCGAATGATGGGCAGATTGAACAGCTCGTGGCGTTCTTGCTGGGTGGCTTCTTGCAGTGTGTCGAAAAAGCTCATGACGCAGATTCCTCTGAAAAGACAGCTTCAGTCAGTTGCGAGCGGTAACGCTCGACGATGGCGTCCCGGCGTGGTCGGCCATTGGCGGTCAGCAGACCGTTGTCGGATGTGAATGGTTGATCCAGGCGTGTCCACAGATGGACCTGGGCGTAATCGGGCAAGGCTTCGTTGGCTTGGGCCACGGCGGCGGCCAGTTCTGCGTCGGTGCAATCGGGGCGATGGGGCCAGAGCAGCGCGTGGTTGCTCGGCATGGCTTCGCCGTAGACAAAGGCCTGGGCGATATGACGGCGTTGGGTCAATTCGGCCTCGACCCATTCCGGGTTCACATTGCGGCCGTAACTGGTGACGAATTGATGTTTCTTGCGCCCCTTGAGGTAGAGAAAACCTTCGGGGTCGAACTCGCCAAGATCGCCGCTGGGCCACCATTCATCGGTGTGCGGCGCCTCGCCGAGATAACCGAGCAAGGTCGATCCTTTGATCAGCACTTCGCCGTCGTCGGCCAGGCGAATGTCCACGTGGGGCAGGGGCCGTCCGACACTGCCAGGGCGGCGCGCTTCTGGCCGATTGAGGCACACCACCGACGCGCACTCGGACAGTCCGTAGCCTTCGTAAACCGGTAGGCCGATCCGTTGCGCACGGAGCAGTAATTCTGCGCTAACCCGTGCGCCACCCACCGCGGCAAAACGCAACGCGTGGGGGCTGAAGGCTTTTTGCTCGGCGGCGCTGACCAGCATCAACAGCAACTGCGGCACCAGGATCAAACTCTCGGGGGCACGGGTGGCCAGGCATCCGAGCAGCCGCGGCACATCCACACTACTGGCACCCTGAATACCCAGGGTTTTCTGGCTGGGCAGGCTCAGCGTTGCGCCGGCGTACAGCGCCGCATAGCAGCCGATATTTTCCAGCAGGATCGCCAGCGGCAAAAGTGCGAGGTGGTGCTGTGGATCGGTGGGCTTGCTGGCCTGATCCAGTTCGCGGGCGACCCGCAGAATGCTTTCGGCGCTCAGGCAGACGCCTTTGGGGGTGCCGGTGGTGCCCGAGGTAAAGGTCAGTTTGGCGGTACCTTCGGGCATCCGACTTGGGCCGCTGAAGGTACGGCGCCAGAACTCGCCGGCTTTCTCATAACCGGCCGTTTGCAATTCGCCTTCCAGTGCTGGCTCGGCAATCACCAGGGCGGCCTGGCTTTGCTTCAGGCAATGTTTGCGTTGAGCCGGGCTGAAAAAAGGTGGCAACGTCAGGCAGGTCAAACCTTCAAACAGCACGGCCAGGTCCCAGAGCATGGCTTCGACGCCGTTGTCCAGCGCCAGTGCAACCACCTTGACGCTTTCATCGCGCAGACGCTGCTGGCGATACATCACTTCTGCGTACAGCGTGGCGTAGTCCAGTTTCTGGTGATCGCCCCACAGGGCGATGGCATTGGACTTGCGTTCGGCATGGCTGCGCAGGGTCTGTTTGAAACGCTCCATTTCAGGCGACATGGCTGGATTCCTCGATGGACGATGGCAGCCCCAGGCGATTGAACATCCCGATATTGCGCAAATGGATGAAGCCGGCGCGGATGTTGCCAACGTGCACCCAGGGCTTGCTCTCGTAGTAACTGCCCCAGCTATGGCGGTCGTCGCCCAGCCGCGCAGGATCGGCGGCGCACAAGGTCACGGGTTTCAAGCCCAGACGGTGGAAGCTATTCACCAGGCCGATGTTGCCAGTGAACGTCACCCATTCCAGGCCGCCCATGGCCAGCAGGTAGGTGATGGCGATGATGCTCATTCGCGCACTGCCGGTGTCGGTGGCGGCCAGGTTGCCCACCTCGACGATACCCGCGCGGTCTACTGCACAATCGGCCGCGACACTGATCAGCGGATCGATCGGTTCGTCCAGGTAACGTTCCAGAAACAGTGGTTCGCTATTCGCCAGACGCACGCCGGCCACTGCACACAGTTCACCTGACGCGTTATTCATGCCGAACAGCTCCGGCATGAAATGACGGATGTCGGCACCGTGGGCCTTACGGAAGCGTTGCCGGATAAAGGCTTCGAAGACGGGGCGCAGGGGCTCGTCCGGCAGGGCTCTGGCCAAACTCATCTGCGGGGTTTCGGCTTGGCCGAAATGCAGGGGCAGAGGGATGTTCCAGTTAAAATCGGGCATTGGAAAACGCCTCCACAGGTCAGTGTGGAAGGAGTATCGGAGGCATTTCTTAACGAAGTCTGAAGGAGGCCAAAAGATCGGTCGTGCCTGTCTTCAGATTGTCTTAAGACTGGGCGGGCAGGGTGTCGCCCCGGGCTGCGCGAATGAGTCGCCAGTCACAATGATATTCACGAGGCTTGTTATGACCCGCGATGCACTCGCTCACCGGTATGGAAAACTCTCGATCACTTTGCACTGGCTGATGCTTGCGCTGTTTGTTGGCGTGTATGCCTGCATCGAAATCAAAGGGCTGTTGCCCCGCGGGCATGCGTTGAAGAGCCTGTTCCTGGGGCTGCACGGCTTGTTCGGGTTCAGCATTTTTGTGTTGGTCTGGGTGCGCTTGCTCGGGCGGCTCGCCCCGCGTCCGCCCATCACGCCGGCGTTACCCGTCTGGCAGACAGGCGTTTCGCACCTGATGCACCTGGCATTGTATGGGCTGATGATTGCCACGCCATTATTGGCCTGGCTGATGCTGTCGGCAGGTGGCAAGCCGATGCCTTATTTCGAGTTCTTCCTGCCTTCGCTGGTGGCGGTCGATCCGGATCTGGCCAAGCAGTTTAAGCATTGGCACGAATTGCTCGGCAGCGCCGGTTACTGGCTGATCGGCTTGCACGCGGCGGCGGGGTTGTTCCATCACTATTGGGTCCGTGACAACACCCTGACGCGCATGCTGCCTGGTCGATCCGCTAATACGGTCAATCAGCGTCAGCGATAATCTCGAACCCGGTGCTGGCCAGGCGCTCGCCGTTCACCAGAATGTGCACGGCGTGATGACCCGCGTAATGCCGGCGGGTGGTAAGTTCCTTGATGTGCTGACCCCGGACGATGGATTCGGTCGCCTTGCCGGGAAGTGTCAGCGCCTTGAGCTTGAATACCTTCGCTGACGTGCTGCCGCTGGCTTTTACGTAATCGATTGCGTAGTCGATCACCAGTCGCTGACTGTCCTGGACCGTGGATTTCACGGCGAAGGACAGGGTGATTTTTTCACCCAGACGAATCACCGCCGGTTGCACCTTCACATCTATGATCTCGACCTCAGGCTTGCCGCCCGCGCCAATGATCGCCAACGCGCGTTGATTGCCTTGTTTGATCAGGCTGCGCAGGGCGTGTTTGGCGATCCATGCCGTGTGTTTGTTGTCCAGCGACCAGCCTTCGATCAGGTCCAGCACCCATTCGGGATGATCCTTGGTGATGTCGTTGAGGTGGTTGGCCACGGACTTGCGCACGTAGAGACTGTCGTCGGCCTTGAGGTTGTCGAGGATCACCGCCGCCAATGTTGGGTCAGCCTGAATCTGTTCCAGTCGAAACGACCATGGCAGGCGCGGTCGGCTGCCTTCGCTGGCCAGGCGGCGGACGTGTTCGTTTTGGTCCAGGGACCACTCGTGCATGACCGCCAGGGAGCGTTCGATGTCGCTGCGCAGGAAGTAGCGGATCGCGAACTCCGAGGAGCCGAAGGTGGTGAAGTATTTCAGCGCCTCCATGGACTGCTCGAAGGCATGTCCGCCGTACGTCGCGACGTAATGCGGCAATGAGATGCTGACGAAACCGCTGTTCAGGCGCGGAGCGAGGGCGCGCAGCACCTCAAGCGTCTCTTCATAGCTCAACGGCAGGACGGTGTGCAGGCACTCGCTGACCCGGGCCATGCGCTGCATGATGGATAATTCGCCTAGCCCGTCGTTGGCCAGTTTCAGGAAGGCCTTGGCGTTGAACGCGGGGTAGACGGCGGTCATTTCGGTGGCGATGTGCTTGAGGCGCTCGGCGTTGAAGATTTCTTTCAGGGCGGGGGCGGGTTGGTTGGTGTGGGTCATAGGATGGGTTTGCTCGAATGGTTGTGTGTCAGTTAGATCCATCCCCTCACCCCAGCCCTCTCCCCACGGGGGAGAGGGGAAAGGGGGCCGATCTCCATGGCTTTCAAATCCTGAGTTCGACTCGATATCTCAGGTCGCAGTATTTCAACCAAACTCCTCGGTCGGTCCCCTCTCCCCCAGGGAGAGGGTTAGGGTGAGGGGCGGCTCTCAAGCCTTACCCGATTCCTGCTCCCCCAACTGATCCGACTCAAACAATCTCGCCAGTTCCGCCCGCGCTTCCTGCGCCGTCTGCAAGACCTTCGCCGCATCGTCATAAACCGCATGCTGGGCCTCCAGCACCTGTTCGTCGTGATGCTTGAAGCGCTTGATCCGCGCATCGGCCTGGGCCTGGGTCAACCCCAGGCCGACCAGCGTGCGCCGGCTCATTTCCAGACTCGAGTAATAGGTTTCCCGAATGGCCTCGGCGCCAAGGTCCACCAAGCGATGCACATGCTGACGGTTACGGGCCCGGGCGATGATTTTGATGTGCGGGTAGAGTTTATGCACCAGTTCGGCAGTCTTGATGTTGGTGTCCGGGTCGTCGGTGGCGATGACAAAATATTCCGCCTGCTCGACTTTGGCCGCACTGAGGATCTCCGGGCGCATCGGGTCGCCGTAGAACACCGGCACACCGCCGAAGCTGCGCGACAGTTCGATGGTTTCCACCGAGGTGTCGAGGGCGACGAACTTGATGTTCTGCGCGCGCAAAATCCGCGCAACGATCTGCCCCATGCGGCCCATGCCGGCGATCACCACGCGTGGCGTGTCGGTATCGATCTCGCGGAATTTCTCCGGCACCACCACCGGTTGAACCTTTGGCCTGACCAGTCGCGCGCACACCAGCAACAGCAGTGGCGTCACCGCCATGGACAAGGTGATGGTCAGCACCAGCAAGTCGTACAGGTTTGGTTCGAACAGGCCCTGGTCGCGGCCGATCTTGAACACCACAAACGCAAATTCACCACCGGCCGCAAGCACGATGCCGAGGCGAATCGCACTGACCTTGCCCAGACCACCCGCCAGCCGACCGACAATAAACAGCAGCGGCAGTTTGATTGCGATCAGCAACAGGGTCAGGCCCAGCACCGTGATCGGCGCGCTCAGGAGCAGGCTCAGGTTGGCGCCCATGCCGACACTGATGAAAAACAGCCCCAGCAACAATCCCTTGAACGGCTCGATTTGCGCTTCCAGTTCGTGGCGGTATTCGGAGTCTGCCAGCAGCAACCCGGCGAGGAACGCCCCCAGCGCCATCGACACGCCGACCAGATCCATCAGCCACGCCGTGCCCATCACCACCAGCAACGCGGTGGCCGTGGAGACTTCCGGCAAACCGGTCTTGGCCACCACCCGGAACACCGGCCGCAACAAGTATCGCCCACCGATCACCATCACCGCGATGCTGCCCAGCACGCGCAAGCCGTGATTGAGGCCTTCCCCAGCGCTGCTGGTGTGATCGCCGCCCGCCAGCAACGGCACCATGGCGATCAACGGGATAGCGGCGATGTCCTGGAACAACAGAATCGCGAATGCCAAGCGCCCGTGGGGACTGGTCAGTTCCTTGCGCTCGGCCAGGCTTTGCAGACCGAACGCCGTGGACGACAGCGCCAGGCCCAAGCCCAGCACGATCGCGCTGTTCAACGGTTGGCCGAACACGAACAACGCCAGCACACCAATCACCGAGCCCGTCAGCAGCACTTGCGCCAGGCCGACGCCGAACACCGATCTGCGCATCACCCACAAACGTCGCGGCGACAGTTCAAGACCAATGATGAACAGCAGCAACACCACCCCGAGTTCGGAAATGTGGCTGACGCTTTGCGGATTGCCAATCAGGCCCAACACCGACGGCCCGATGATCACCCCTGCAAACAGATAACCCAGTACCGCCCCCAGTTGCAGGCGCTTGGCCAAGGGAACGGTGAGCACCGCCGCGAACAGAAACACGACAGCGGCTTGCAACAGGTTGCCTTCATGGGGCATGACAAAAACTCCATTCACTCGGTACGGCGGGGGGACAAGGATAAAGGGTGATGCTTCATGCGTCAGCCATGAACATACAATGATGTTGGCTGACACACCGCCATCGCGAGCAGGCTCGCTCCCACATTTGTTTGTGGCGTGCAGAGAAACTGCGTCCAACGCTGATCCATTGTGGGAGCGAGCCTGCTCGCGATGGCGGCCTGAAGGGCGACGAAAATATAGTTACATGTTGCATTAATTAGTTACATTTATGCGATAGGCTGATCAATCTGTCCCGCTTCCCGAGTGCGCATCATGGCCATCAACTTCGACCTTAACGACTTGCAAGCCTTTCGCGCCGTGGTGGAGCAGGGCAGCTTTCGCAAGGCCGCCGACGCGGTGCGCATCTCCCAACCGGCGCTGAGCCGGCGCATCGAAAAGCTCGAAGACGCCCTCGGTGTGAGGTTGTTCGAGCGCACCACCCGCAAGGTCAGCTTGACCCAGGCCGGACGCGGTTTTATGCCGAGTGTCGAGCGTCTGTTGGACGACCTGGACGTGGCGCTACTGGGCATCAGCGAAGTCGCCTCGACCCGCCTCGGTCACGTCACCGTCGCCTGCGTGCCTTCAGCGGCTTACTACTTCATGCCGCGAGTGATCGCGCACTACCACCGGCAATTTCCACGGATCAAGGTCAAGGTCCTCGATTCCAGCGCCCACGAAGTGCTGAGTGCGGTGGTCAACGGCGAGGCGGATTTCGGCCTGAGTTTCATGGGCACCCTGGAGGCGGAAGTGGAGTTCGAGCCGCTGGTACAGGAAGGTTATGTGGTGGCGTGCCGGCGCGATCATCCGTTGGCCGCACGCGCCAGCGTGACGTGGGATGAGTTTTATCAGCAGGACTACATCTCGCTGGACAAGACGTCCGGCAATCGCTTTCTGCTGGATCAGGCGCTCACGGGTATCGTGCCGCAGCGGTCAAGCATCTGCGAAACCCGGCATGTGACGACGATGATCGGTTTGGTCGAAGCGGGGTTGGGCGTGGCAGCGGTGCCGTTGATGGCGATGCCGGCGGCGGATCACCCGATCCTGACACGGGTGCCGCTGACCGATCCGCAGGTGATGCGCAGTGTCGGTTTGATCAAGCGCCGGGGTCGCACCTTGACCCCGGCGGCACTGGAACTGGAACGGCTGGTGGTGGAAATGAAAGTCCAGGTCAGCGGCTGACTGAGTCCAGCCCGGTGGCTTTCACATCCGGTTGAGCGGCGGTGGAGGCCAGGTATTCCAGCAATGCCTTGGCTTGCGCCGGGTGTTGCGCCCCCACCGGAATGCCGGCGGCGAAACGCGTCACCGACTGCACCGATTCCGGAATCTTCGCCACAAAACTCACCCCCGGCACCGGCAGCAACTCGCTGACCTGCTGAAAGCCCAGTTGATAGTCACCGGTGGCAACCACCGAACCCACCGGGATTTTCGGGACCATCGTCGACTTGGGTTTGAGTTGGTCTTCAATGCCCAGCCGTTTGAACAATTGCTCCTCGATGTATACGCCACTGGCGCTGTCGGAATAGGCCACGGACTTCGCGTCGAGCAAGGTCTTTTTCAGGCCGTCGACAGAGCTGATGTCCGGTTTCGGCGCGCCTTCACGTACCACCAGGCCGATCCGCGAGTCCGCCAGCTCGACCCGTGAGGCGGGATCGACTTTGCCTTGCTTGATCAGGTCATCGAGGGCGTAGCCGACCATGATGACCACGTCGGCCTTTTCACCGCGAGCCAGACGATTGGGAATCGCTTCCGGCGCCTTGCCCATCGAAGGGCCGAGGGCGGTGTCCAGTGTGTTCCCTGTGGAGGCGGCGAATTTCGGGCCGAGGATTTTGTAGGCTGCGGTGAAACCGCCGGAGGTCATCACGCGGATCTCTTCGGCCTGGGTGACGGTGCTCAGCCCCAGGCTGACCAGCAACGTCAGGGCAGCAAAATTGAATAGCTTCTTCATGGTCATGTGCTCTGGAAGGCTTCAGGACATCGCCGATTGCAGGCGACCGGTCGAACGGCGATAGAGATACAGCGTCGCGCACAGGGCACAGAGCGCGGCGAAACTCATCCAGTAACCGGGCGCAGCCTTGTCGCCGGTGTACTGGATGAGGAAGGTCGATATCGCCGGGGTGAAACCACCGAATACCGCCGTGGCCAGGCTATAAGCCAGGGAGAAACCGGCAACCCGAACTTCAACCGGCATGATTTCTGTCAGCGCGGCAATCATCGCGCCGTTGTACAAACCGTAAATGAACGACAACCACAGCAGCACCAACAGCATGTTGATGAAGCTCGGCGCCTGCACCAGATACGTCAGTGCCGGATACGCCGTGGCCAAGGTCAGCAGGGCCATGGCAATCAGCACCGGACGACGACCGATGCGGTCGGACAGTGCGCCACCCACCGGCAGCCAGAAGAAGTTCGAAACGCCCACCAGCAAGGTCACCAGCAGCGCATCAGACGTGCTCAGGTGCAGCACGGTCTTGCCGAAGGTCGGTGCGTATACGGTGATCAGGTAAAACGCGGTGGTGGTCAGGGCGACCATCATCATCCCGGCGAACACGATCACCCAGTTCTGCGCCAGCGTGCGGAACACATCGCCCATGCTCGGGCGGTGTTTTCGGGCGGCGAACGCTTCGGTTTCCTCAAGGTTGCGGCGCAGGAAAAAAATGAACGGCACGATCATGCAACCGACGAAAAACGGAATTCGCCAGCCCCAGTCGGCAATCATCGCTGGCGCCATCCATTGGTTCAGGCCATAGCCCAACGCCGCCGCGACAATGATCGCCACTTGCTGGCTGGCCGACTGCCAACTGGTGAAGAAGCCTTTGTTGCCGGGCGTGGCGATCTCCGAGAGGTACACCGAGACGCCACCCATTTCTGCGCCAGCCGAGAAGCCTTGCAGCAAGCGGCCGATCAACACGATGGCCGGGGCGAACAACCCGATGGTTTCATAGCCCGGCACCAGCACAATCAAAATCGTGCCGCTGGCCATGATCGACAAAGTGACGATCAACCCTTTGCGCCGACCCACATCATCGATGTAGGCGCCCAGTACCACGGCGCCCAACGGTCGCATCAGAAAGCCTGCGCCGAACACCGCGAAGGTCATCATCAGCGAGGCGAACTCGCTGCTGGCCGGGAAGAACACGGCAGCGATCTGCGTGGCGTAAAAGCCGAACAGGAAGAAGTCGAATTGTTCGAGGAAGTTGCCCGAGGTGACCCGGAAAATCGCACTGGCCCGGGAGCGACCGGAAGTCGCGGGCCGTTGGGTTGATGCTGTCATAGACGTGTACTCCACCGCTTTTATGACGTGCACCGCCTGGACGCAGCGCACGGTTCTTATTGAGGCGGATAGTGGAGCAGGGGGATCGATATGTTAATTGCATTGTTGGCATGCATTGATGTGTGAAACGGATCAATGCACTCCATAAGGAATGATTCGCCGGTGGAGCGTTAAACCGTCGAAGGGCTATTCGCTGTGAGCGCGTGCGGGGGTTTCAGTGCCCAACCGATACTGATTATTCCCACTGCGCTTCGCCTCATACATCGCCAGGTCCGCAATATGAATCAACCGGTCCATGCTCGGCGCATGGTCCGGGAATACCGCGACCCCAAGGCTAGTGCCGATGTGTCGTTGATCATTACCGATGGTCACCGGTGGTGACAGTTCGACGAAGATTTTCTGGCAGATGCTGCGAGCTTCGTCTTGCAGGCTGTTGCCCTGGGGCAGGCCTTGAAGGATGACTACAAACTCGTCGCCACCGATCCGGGCGACGGTATCGGTTGAACGCAGGATTTTCTTCAGTCGGGTGGCGGTGGTGATCAGTACCCGGTCGCCGGCGGCATGGCCGTAATGGTCGTTGATGGCCTTGAAACCATTGAGGTCGACAAACACCAGCGCAACCCTTGTAGCGCTGATGCGCGCCTGTTCCAGTGCTTCGGACAGACGCTCCTCGAGCACCAGACGATTGGGCAGACCGGTCAGCGGGTCGAAGTGGGCCAGGTGTTGCAGGTAGCTGGCGGAGGCTTTTTCCTCGGTGATATCGCGTACCACGCCCATCATCTTGATCGTTGCATCGTGGTCGTTCTTGACCACATTCCCGGTTTCCCGAAGCCAGCGGATCGTGCCGTCGGGCCAGACCACCCGATATTCCTCGTCATGGTTGTCGCCGGTTGCCAGGCAACGCAATTCCCCGGCCCGGACCCTGGCCCGGTCGTCTGGGTGAACACATGAGCAAAACAGCGCGTAGGAAGGCGTTACTTCGTCGATCTTGAAGCCGAACATGCCGTAGATCGCGTCCGACCAGTAGAGCTTGTCGGTGTCGACGTCCCAGTCCCACGTGCCGATACGGGCGAAGTACTGGCTGCGCTTGAAGCGTTCGGCGTCACCGTCCTGACGGATGTTTTGTCCGTCAGTCAGGCTGGTGATCAGCACGCGATACTCGGCCAGCTGCTTTTGCAGCGAGCGCTCGCGACCGATCAACGCGACGATCAGGGCTAGCATCACTGAGCCGAGGGCGGCGCTGGTCCAGACCAGATTCATTCAGGTTTCGCCATCGTGGCGTATCAGCCGTATCGGGAAAGGTGTGCCTATGTTAGTTCACACGGCCCTCGATCATCAGCCTCTATTGCGAGGGGCGCCCAACTTATAGCAGTTCACCTTTGTCCCACAGATGCACCAATTCCCCAGGCGCCTGATCTTCAGGCACCTTCATCACCATCCGGTCGTCCTGTTCGCTGCTGCGGTAGCGCACTTCGATTTGATAGAAGCGCTGATCGCCCCGGCTGGCGGATGAACTGGTCATCAGCAGGCAACCCTCGAGCAACGAACAAATGCGGGTACGTTGGTCGGCATCGCATTGGGGGAATTCGATCTCTCGGGGGCGGGTCAATGTGTGGATTGCCGCTAAGCCGCCCTGGCGGGAGACGCAGACCACCGCGTTATCGTCCAGTGTTGGCAAGGTTTTCATTGTGCCTCCGGCGTCAGGTCGACGCCCACTTCAGACCAGCCGTGTCGCAATTCGGTTGAGGATATAGGGCGGGATGAAACTATACGGCGGTGATGAGTCGGTCATCAGAACATCCTTTCCTGAATACGAAGTCGCTATTCATGTGAGTCGGATGACGGTCTTTCGGTTCCATGGATTGCCTTGCGCGCCGGTTTCTGCGAAAACCTCCGTCCGCGCCCCAATCACTGGGCGACAGTGAACGAGTAGGAATCATGAACGACGAGTTGCAAATCATTGACCTTGAGCCAGGCGACGGCAAAGCCGCCGTCAAAGGCGCGCTGATTACCACCCAATACCGCGGCTGGCTGGAAGACGGGACTGAATTCGATTCTTCCTACAGCCGGGGTAAACCTTTCCAGTGCGTGATTGGCACGGGGCGGGTGATCAAGGGTTGGGATCAAGGGATTATGGGCATGCAGGTCGGCGGCAAGCGCAAGTTGCTGGTACCGGCGCATCTGGCCTACGGTGAACGGACCATGGGCAAGATCACGCCGAACTCGAACCTGATTTTCGAGATTGAGTTGCTGGAAGTGCTCACGCGGGATGATTGATTTGTTGGGTGTGGGCTGAAATGGCGAACCCCGCCATCTCTGTTAGAAGAAATGGTGGGGTTTTTATGTGTTGGGAGAGTGATTTCTGGTTTTGATTTAGCGAGTCAGGTGAACATTTCAATATCGTCGAGCGTGTCAGCAACTGTGGCTTCAAGTGCAGGGAATTTTCCTTTTACGGAATCAAGGGCGGGCATCACGGTTTGCATTTCAAGCTCACCGAATCTGCGGGCTACATGGCCGAGTGCGGTGATTGCTGCCGCAGCCACCGACTGAGTGCCACTCTCGAGATGTTTCAGGCAAATGGTCTGAGCCCAGGCACTGTCTTGCTCATTTAATCCGATGGAAATCAGCGCAGTGACAATGTTCTTTTCCAAGCCGCTATCAAAGAGACCGACTGCTTCGTCATGGCTAATCGACGGATCGTGGTAGATAAGACTCACTGTTTAGCTCCCAGGATGTTTCCCTTGGTGTCGGCTTTTTTTGCCTTGATTAATACATTTTTCATATCTTGATGGAGTTTATTCCATGCTCTGACATGTCCGTGGTAGTCGTCCTTTCGGTGGCGTTCATGTAGCGGCTGGTGACGTGGTGCCCGTCGCCGGACGGTGGGTTTTGAATCCTGGGTATGCCTGTTTTGCGAGACATGAGCGTCCTTGTTTCATCTTTTGAAAACGATACGGACGCTATATCAAAGGACATTTGATAGATGTAGGACGGATCTGAAACTCTATGAATTGCTGGAAGTGCTGACGCGTGATGATTAACCGCTAAGACTGAAAGGTCTCCCGGTAGGCATACAAACCCGGTGCTCCACCCGTCATCACAAACAGCACGTTGTCCCCGGAACGGTAACGTCCGTGCCTGAGATCCGCCAACAGTCCGGCAAACGCTTTGCCGGAGTACACCGGGTCGATCAACAGGCCTTCGGCGCGAGCCATCAGGCGCACTGCTTCTTGCATGGCTAGCGTTGGCAGACCGTAACCGTCGCCCAATTGACTGCCGTCAATGGCGATCTCTTCAGCCTGCACAACGGCGCTACTGCCCAACAGCGCCAGTGCGTCCTGGGTCAATTGCCGGGTTCTGGCCGCTGACGTGTCTCGATCGGACAACACCGAATAGGACTTGACGATCGAGGTGCCTCGGCCCAGCAACTGGAAGCCGGCCGCGAGCCCGGCGTGGGTGCCGGCGCTGCCGTTGGGCACCACGACCTGATTGAAGGTGAGGCCGAGTTCCGTCTCTTGCTGTGCGATCTCCGCCGCGCAGCGGGCATAACCTAAACTGCCCAGCGGCGTTGAGCCACCGGTGGGAATCACCAGCACGTTGCGCCCCGAATCCCGAAGTTGCGTGGCCCGTGTTTCGGCGACGGCGAGTGAGTTGCTGCCCCCGGCGAGCACCTGCAGCTGAGCGCCGAACAACTGGTCGAGCAGAACGTTGCCGTTGAGTTCGTAATCCACATCGGCTTTGGGTACCGCGCGGGTCAGGATCAGTTCACAGGCAAGGCCCAGGCGAGCACACACCGCGGCGGTCAGGCGCGCATGGTTGGACTGAATGCCGCCCACAGTGATCACCGTGTCGACTCCGGCCGCCAGCGCTGCGCCGATGTGGAACTCGAGTTTGCGCAGTTTGTTACCGCCGCCGCCAATCAGCATATGATCGTCGCGTTTGAGAAACAGGCCGATTCCCTGTGGCTTCAAGCCCAGCAGGTGTTCGAGGCGTTCGGCGCGCTGAATGGGCGTGGGGCCTTGCAGGAGGTTGGCCCGCGCAAAAGAACTCAGTGACGTGTCCAGTAGGGTTTGCATCAATGTGGCCTCGTTGTTCACCTTTAATCATGTGACTGTAGGGAGAACGGCCCTCGTGATAAACGCATTGCCGGTTATTACTCCTTTAACCTGATGTATTTAATCAAGCGTTCCGTTTTCTCCCTTCACAAGGCATGGTCATGAGCAAACTCAGGCAAATGGAAGTTTTCGTCGCCGTGGTCGAGGCGGGCAGCTTTGCCGATGCGGCCAGTGACATCGGAATGTCGGCTGTCATGGTTGGACGGCATATCCAGAGCCTGGAGAAAACCCTCAACACCCAGCTCATTCAATGCACCACCCGGCGGCAATCCATCACCGGGGAAGGGCGGTTGTTTTATGAAGAAGCCAAACGGGCGCTGGAGCAGGTGAAGTACGCATTCAGCCGGGTGGAGGCGTCGAACCCGGAGCCCAGTGGCTTGTTGCGAATCACCGCACCGATGACCCTCGGCGTGTCTTTGGTCGGTCCTCTGGTGTCGGCGTTCATGCAGTGTTATCCGCAGATCCAGGTCGAGCTGATTCTGAGCAACGAAGTGGTGGATCTGTACGAGACCTCATTCGATCTGGCGTTCAGGATCTCCGAACTGATCGGCGTGAATCTGCTGGCCAAGCCATTGCCACCGTATCAAATGGTGATCTGCGCAGCGCCCCGGTACCTGGAGAAATGGCAGGAACCTCAGTCCCCGGAAGACCTGCACCGACACCGAATCCTCACTCACACGTCCTGGAACAATCGTTTCGCCTGGCCTTTGCAAAACGGCGCCAGTGAGGTGCCCTGGCCCGAAGGAGCGGTGCTGAAAAGCAATGACGGTCAAGTGCTGCTGCAGGCGGCCGTGGCCGGAGAGGGGATTTTGATGCAGCCCGATTTCCTGGTGTCGGCCGCGTTGGCCAAAGGCGAACTCGTGCGGATCCTGGACGCCTATGCGCCGCCACCCAAGCCGGTACAGATGGTGTATCCACGCTCGCGAAAGTCACTGCCGAAGTTGAAAGCCTTTATCGATTTTGTTGCGCAGCGACTGGCGTGACCGTTGCGGAGGCGGATTTTTCAGGCGGGTTTCGATAGGTTACGGCGCATCAAAAACCAACGCCTTTGCGTGGGAGGGCGCGCAGAGCGTGGGAACAATCAGTTGACACGGACTTACGGCAAATCGCTAAACAGCGGAATACGCCCGTTTAGCGAAGGCCGGTAATCCCAGGTCAGGCGATCCAAAGCAGGCTTCATCGTCAGAATCTCCTTCAATGTAGCGCTGGCAATACTCAACGCCAACAACTGCCCCGGACATTGATGCCGTCCAGCCCCAAAGGTGAAACTACGCCGGTCTGGACGATCAAGAAGAAAGACGTCGGGATGGTCATTGAGCTGCGGATCACGATTGGCCGAAGCCAGCAGCACCAGAATCACGTCGCCGGGGTTCAGGCTTACCCCTTCGATTTCACAAGGCGCAGCGACAAACCGGCGGGTGTTCTGCACCGACGGATCGAAGCGCTGAACTTCAGCGATCAAGTCGTCAACCGGTGTCGATTCGCTGTGCAGCGACGGGTTTCGAATCAACGCCAACAGCGCATTGCCGATCAGCCCGGCGGTGGCTTCATAGGTCTGTGAAAACAGTCCGATCAGGTTGGCGATCAATGTTTCAGCGTCGCTGGAGGTTGCCGCGAAGCGCTGGCGGACCCCGGCGAGCAGGGTTCTCTGATTGTTCGGGTCATCCAGCAACTCAACGAAATAGCCGCTCAAGTGTTCCGCCGCAACGTGCGCCGCATCCCGTTGTGCCTGATCGCCTAGGGGCGACAGGCACGCGACGAAGTCCCCGGTCAGCTCGCTGATAGCCCGGCCCTGAGCCGGCGAGAACCCCAGCAATGCAGCCACCACGCACACCGGCCCGCGAAACATCGCCTTGCACAACCCATCAGCGCCCGCAGTGATCAGGCGAGCGCCAACCAGCGCATTGACTTCATCGGCATCAATCGACGCCAACCCTGGCTGAATCGCCGACCTCGGGCAGCGCTGCCGTTCGCCCTCATTCATCCGCATCAACTGACCGAAGACCTTGCCGGCCATCCCGCCAACAATCGCCTTGGGCACCGGTTCCTGTGACGGCCGAACATGGCAGTCAGGATGCGCCAGCACGGCGGCAACGGCTCGGGCGCTACTCGCCACCCACACGTTCAGTCCTTGGTGAAAAACCAACCCCCCCTCCGCACGCAGTTGCGCGTAATAGGGATAAGGATCGGCATGAGTCGCAGCGATGATCGGGTCCATGGGTCGCAGCCTTGTTTGTGGTTGGAAAAGTGTTGCTACTATCTCCAGTTCGAAATGGCCTTGATTCGTCCGGGAGCGAAATATGAACGTAGAACAGCACGACATCGGCGTCTCTCACGTGGCCGCGGCCATCGCGGAACCGGCCCGGACGAAAATCCTCTGTTCGCTGATGGACGGCCACGCCCGCACCAGCACCGAGTTGGCGGCGATTGCCGAAGTCAGCGCCTCCACCGCCAGCGCGCACCTGGCCAAACTCAAGGAGTTGGCGCTGGTGCGGCTGCACGTACAGGGCCGACATCGCTATTACAGCCTGACGGACAGGCGCGTCGCCCAGGCGCTGGAAGCGTTGATGGTGATCGGCCAGAACGCTGCGCCGACCTTCAATTCGCGCACCCCGGATCGCCTGCAATTCGCCCGCACGTGCTACGACCATATGGCCGGCACGCTGGCGGTGCTGCTGCATGACCGGATGATCGAAGCGGGGTGGCTGCTGGAAACCGATGAACAGGTCTATCAACTGAGCGACAGCGGTGAGGTGTTGTTTGAAGGGTTGGGTATCGAGGTCAAGGATTTAACCGTGATGCGCCGCCGTTTTGCCTGCCCGTGCCTGGACTGGAGCATGCGCCGCCCGCATCTGGGTGGTTCGTTGGGGGCGGCGTTGTTGAAAACGGCGATCACGCGCAAATGGGTGACTCAAGACCTGGACAGCCGCGCGCTGACGTTGACGGCGACGGGGCGCAAGGAACTCAGCATCCGGTTCGCTGTTGAACTGCCGATTCAGGTATCGACAGCACAACCCGCATTCGCCGAGCCCCGGCGTCGCGCGAACGCCGGTTTTGCGCCTTAGCGACTGGCCGAGGCCATCAGCACGCCGAAACCGGCGAAGGTCACACCCGAGACCTTCGCCGCCAGCCAGGAACCCTTCGGGCTCGACAACCAGCCTTTGGCGGCATTGGCGAGCAAGGCATAGCTGCCATGCACGAGGATCACCAGTACGCCATAGGAAGCGACCAGTTTGAAAAACTGGGTGGAGAAGTGCGCTGAGGTGTCGATGAATTGCGGGAACACCGCCAGAAAGAAAAACACCGCCTTGGGGTTCAAAAACTGGATCGAAGCCGCTTCGAGGAAGCGGTAGCCCGGGCTTGAGGGGCGCGTTTCAAGCAGCGTATTGATACCCGCCGAGCGCCAGCTCTTGTAACCCAGGTACAACAAATAGGCGGCCCCTGCGTATTTCAACGCGGTAAAGGCGTTGGCGGAGGTGCTGAGGATCAGGCCGACACTGGTGGCGCTGATGGCGGCGACGATAAACGCACCCGACGCGATCCCCAGAATGCCCGGCACGGCCCCGGTCCAGCCGTGGCGCACCGCGTTGGACAGGGTCAGGACCACGCCAGGCCCCGGACTCAAAATGGTCAGGGTGGCAAACAATAGAAAGAGTCCGTAGCTGTTCATATCTTGCTCCGTCAGGTGGCGCTGGCTGCGTACGAGCAGATTGGCGTGACGACGTAGGCGTGACAAACGCTTTAATTGCGCTGCATATGTGACTAAATTAGACACATGATCAATCCACTACCGCCGCTTAATGCTGTTCGCGCCTTCGCCGTTGCTGCTCGCCATCAAAGTTTCAGCCTGGCGGCCGAGGAGCTGCATGTCAGTCACAGTGCCGTCAGCCGGCACATCAAATTGCTTGAGGAACACCTGGGTGTGCTGCTGTTTGAGCGGCGTGTCCGTCAATCGGTGTTGACGCCGGCCGGTCAGCGCTTTTATGAGCAGGTCAGTGCCGGGCTGGCGCAGATCGCCAACGCCGCGGCTGCGCTCAAGCAACTTGCGTCGCTGCCGACCGTGAAGATCAATGTCCGCCCATCCTTTGCGATGCTTTGGCTAGCGCCCAGACTGGAAGATTTCATTGCGCAGCACCCGGACATCAAACCGCAAGTGATGACCCAAACCCAGGCACCCGATCATGCGCGCGACGGGTTCGACGTCGTCATTCGCCGTGGTCGGGACGATTGGGCGCCGGCGATTGAGGCGCGAGTCCTCTTCGAAGACGAACTGTTGCTGGTCGCGGCACCCTCGCTGATCGAGCGCCTGGCCCTTGAAGACCTCACGTCCCTGAGCCGGCACACGTTATTGACCGCCAAGGCGCGTCGCGAAGATTGGCACAACTGGGCCCTGCATTTTGCTCAAGGCCAGTCAGCCACTCAGGTCACCCGGCAGTTTGACCACATGCACCGGGTGCTTGAGGCCGCCGTGGAAGGTCAGGGCATTGCCTTGTGCCCGACCTCTTTGCTGGGCACCCACCTCTCGAGCGGTCGCCTGATTTGCCCGTTGCCCGAGTTGCGAATGCCATTGCCGCGTTATTACTACGGTGTCGCGCCGGACGTGACGGCGCAGACTCGGGTGTTTGTGGAGTGGTTGTTTGCCCGCATTGCTCAGGATGAATACACACCAGCAGGTTCTTGATGTTATCGAATACTTGCGTGGTGAACCGGTTTCACCAATTGGAGGGTGTTGTGTCAAACTACTTGCTAAATGGCAATGTGCTACGCACCTGAGAACTATGATATGAGAGTGTTTTTTTTAGGCTGGAAAGCTCGATATGAGCAGATTATGATCGATGGTCTTGCTGAAAAGCATGATGTTCATATGTTCCACATTCCGGCTTACGCCAAAAGAATCAACCGCACTCTAAGATCACTTCAAAAAAAAATCCCGCTAACTATGTCAACAGCCTGGCTAGGGAGGTGGGTCAATGCGAGTAAATCTGTAAGTACCAAAGACATACTGATCTGTAATGAGGGGCAAGTTAGACGCGGATTAAACCCTAGTGTTATCAGCACTTTCAGAGGCTTAAAGGTTCTTCTGATCAGAGATCTGGTGGATGCGGCCTTTGTCGATGAAATGAGAAAACTTTTCGACAAAATCTATAGCTTCGACCCGGACCAGTGCCGTTTGTTTGGTATCGATTACCTGGAGCAGTTCTTTCCTTTCAATGCAGAAGCAGCAAGAAAGCTGAATACCGAAAGGCTGGAGCAATCCCCCCGTATCACTTGTTTTTTTCTTGGTAGGGATAAAGGTCGCGCTCACCTGATAGAAAGTATGGCTAATGATCTTGAGAGCTTGGGTTGTGGCATTAAATTTCAAATCGTGAAGGATGAGTCATCCATCCCGCTATCGAAATATCATACTGATTCAGTATTGCCGTATGAGGAAAACCTTCAGAAGGTAATTGATGCTGACGTGCTGATAGAGATCAATCAGCCCGGGCAATCTGGCCTCACGCTTCGAGCCTTAGAGGCGGCCTTTTTTGACAAAAAACTAATTACTACTAATAAAGGCGTCAAGGATTTGTACTTTTATGATCCTAGCCGCTTCTATATTTTTGAAGAGTTTGACAAGGAGGCCATTGCTCGGTTTTTAGCTTCACCACCAAAGCCGATTGACGTGGAATCCCTAAAGCAACATTGCCCAGAAAACATGCTTGAACGCATACGAGAACTGCAAGGTTCCAGCCCGTGCCATTAACGCAATAAAAAACCCACCCATCGCCACAGCGATGGATGGGTTATGTGCCGCTTGGGATCAAGCCCCGTCAAATCAAACCTTGACGATCCAGCCCGCTGGCGCTTCGATGTCGCCGGTCTGTACACCGGTCAGCTCTTTGTAGAGCTTCTGGGTAACCGGGCCGACTTCGGTTTCGCTGTGGAACACGTGCAGTTTGTCTTTGTAGCTGATGCCGCCGATCGGGGTGATCACCGCGGCAGTACCGCAAGCACCGGCTTCCTTGAAGTCGGACAGCTTGTCGATGAACACGTCGCCTTCGACCACTTCCAGGCCCAGACGCGTTTTGGCCAGCTCGATCAACGACAGACGGGTGATGCCCGGCAGGACGGACGGCGAGTTCGGGGTGACGAACTTGTTGTCGTGGGTGATCCCGAAGAAGTTGGCCGAGCCGACTTCTTCGATTTTCGTGTGGGTCATCGGGTCCAGGTAAATGCAGTCGGCGAAGTGGGCTTTCTTGGCCTGGGAACCTGGCATCAGGCTGGCCGCGTAGTTACCACCGACCTTGGCTGCACCGGTGCCTTGTGGGGCGGCGCGGTCGTAGCTGGAGATCAGGAAGTTGTGCGGGGTCAGGCCGCCCTTGAAGTAGGCACCGACCGGGATCGCGAAGATCGAGAAGATGAACTCGGGCGCGGTACGCACGCCGATGTTGTCGCCCACGCCGATCACGAACGGACGCAGGTACAGCGCGCCGCCGGTACCGTAAGGCGGGATGAAACGCTCGTTGGCGCGGACCACTTCCTTGCAGGCTTCGACGAACTGCTCGGTGGACACCTGTGGCATCAGCAGGCGCGCGCAGCTGCGTTGCATGCGGGCGGCGTTCTGGTCCGGGCGGAACAGGTTGATCGAACCGTCCTTGCAACGATAGGCCTTCAGCCCTTCGAAGCACTGCTGGCCATAGTGAAGGGCAGTGGAACCTTCGCTGATGTGCAGCACATTGTCTTCGGTCAGGGTGCCTTTGTCCCACTCGCCATTACGCCAGTGCGACAGATAGCGCTTGTCTGTCTTGATGTAGTCAAAACCCAACTTGTCCCAATTGATGCTTTCGTTACCCATGACACCCTCTATCGCTTAACAACCGCCGAAACGGTTCAAGGCTTCTGACGTTTTTCTGGATGGGGACAACAATACTTCATTCCGGGCCTGTTTCGCAGCCCGCAATTCGTTCCTTTGATCGTTCCCACGCTCTGCGTGGGAATGCAGCCCGGGACGCTCCGCGTCCCTAAAGCGGACGCGGAGCGTCCGTTGAGGCATTCCCACGCGGAGCGTGGGAACGATCAGGTGAGGCGGTTACAGGTGCAGCGCGTGACCAAGAGCTCGCAACGCCGCTTCCTGTACCGCTTCGCCGAGCGTCGGGTGCGCGTGGATGGTGCCGGCAATGTCTTCCAGCCGGGCGCCCATTTCCAGGCTTTGACCGAACGCCGTCGACAATTCCGACACGCCCACACCGACCGCCTGCCAGCCGACAATCACATGATTGTCACGCCGTGCCACGACCCGTACGAAACCGCTTTTCGATTCCAGCGTCATCGCCCGACCATTGGCCGCAAACGGGAAGCTGGAAACGATGCAGTCCAGACCCGCCGCCTTGACGTCGTCCGGGGTCTTGCCGACCACCACCAGTTCCGGGTCGGTAAAGCACACGGCGGCGATGGCGGTCGAGTTGAACTCGCGGGATTTACCGCTGATCAGTTCGGCCACCATCTCGCCCTGAGCCATGGCCCGGTGCGCGAGCATCGGTTCGCCGCTCACGTCGCCAATGGCATACACGTTGCGCATGCTGGTCTGGCAGCGGTTGTCGATCTTGATCGCCGAGCCGTTCATGTCCAGGTTCAAACCTTCGAGGTTCCAGCCCTGGGTGTTCGGTTTGCGGCCGACGGCCACCAGTACCTGATCGGTTTCCAGGTTCAAGGTGTCGCCATTCGGGTCAAGAACTTGCAGTGTATTGCTAATAGAATCAAAGCCTTGGACGCTGTGCTTCAAGTAAAGCTTCATGCCTAATTTTTTCAGCTCGTCATGTACGGGCTGCGTCAGTTCGGCGTCGTAGGCCGGCAGGATGCGATCCTGAGCCTCGACCACGCTGACCTCGGCACCGAGCTTGCGATAGGCAATCCCCAGCTCCAGACCGATGTAACCGCCCCCGACCACGATCAGCCGTTTCGGCACGGATGTCGGCGCCAGGGCTTCGGTGGAGGAGATGATCGGGCCGCCAATCGGCAGCATCGGCAGGTTCACGCTTTTCGAGCCGGTGGCCAGCACCAGGTGCTCGCACTGAATGCGCGTGTCGCCGACTTCTACGGTTTTACCATCAATGACTTTCGCAAAACCTTGAATAACCTGGATTTTGTTCTTTTTTAGCAACGCCGAAACGCCCGTGGTCAAGCGATCAACGATGCCGTCCTTCCACTCGACACTCTTGCTGATATCGAGGGTCGGCGCCGACACGCTGATGCCCAGCGCCGAGTGCTGGCTGTGATGCTGGGTCTGGTGAAACTGTTCGGCGACGTGGATCAACGCCTTGGACGGAATGCAGCCGATGTTCAGGCACGTGCCGCCCAGTGATTCGCCTTCCACCAGAATGGTCGAAATGCCCAGCTGGCCGGCACGAATCGCCGTCACATAACCGCCAGGGCCGCCGCCGATGATCAGCAGCGTGGTGTTCAAATTCTGCATGTCTTACTCCACAAACAAGGTTGCGGGTTGTTCGAGCAAGCCACGGACGGCCTGGATGAATTGCGCCGCGTCCATGCCATCGACCACGCGGTGATCGAAGGAGCTGGAGAGGTTCATCATCTTGCGAATCACGATCTGGCCTTTGACGACCATCGGGCGTTCGACGATTTTGTTGACGCCCACGATCGCCACTTCCGGCAGGTTCAGCACCGGGGTGCTGACGATACCGCCCAAGGCGCCGAGGCTGGTCAGGGTGATGGTCGAACCGGACAATTCATCGCGGCTGGCCTTGCCATTGCGGGCAGCGGTAGCGAGGCGAGAAATTTCCTGGGCGCTGTCCCACAAGCTGCGGGTTTCGGCGTGACGGACCACCGGCACCATCAAACCGATCTCGGCTTGGGTGGCGATGCCCACGTGCACGGCGCCGAGGCGGGTGATGACCTGGGCTTCGTCGTCGTAACGGGCGTTGATCTGCGGGAAGTCGCGCAGGGCAACAACCAGGGCGCGGACCAGGAACGGCAGCAAGGTCAGCTTGCCGCGGGTCGCGCCGTGTTTTTCGTTCAGATGAGCGCGCAGTTCTTCCACGGCGGTGACGTCGATTTCTTCGACGTAACTGAAGTGAGCGGCGCGCTGAGTGGCGTCCTGCATGCGCTGGGCGATCTTGCGGCGCATGCCGATGACCGGGATTTGCTCTTCGTCATTGCGCTGGGCGTAAGCAGCGGCAGCGGTGGATTGCGGCTGCTGACCCTGGGCCAGATAAGACTCGAGGTCTTCGTGCAACACCCGGCCGGCGGGGCCGGTGCCACGCACCAGACGCAACTGGATGCCGAGGTCCAGCGCATGTTTGCGCACGGCCGGGGAGGCCAGCGGACGTTCATCAGCTTCGCGAGCGACCATTGGGCCTTGGCATACGGCCGCTCGCGGCGCTGCAGCGGCGACCGGTTTGCTTTCAACAGTAGCGGCAACTTTCGGCGCCGCCACCGGAGCTTCTTTAACAGGTGCAGGCTGAGCCGACTCTTTAACGTTGCCCGCGCCTTCGACTTCAATGCTGATCAGGATGCTGCCAACCGCCATGACTTCGCCAGGCTGTCCGCCCAGCGCAATCACCTTGCCGTTCACCGGCGACGGGATGTCGACCATTGCCTTGTCGGTCATGACATCGGCCAGTACCTGATCTTCGACGACCATGTCGCCGACTTTGACGTGCCACTGAGACAGTTCAACTTCTGCAATGCCTTCACCAATGTCCGGCATTTTAATAACGTGCGTGCCCATTCAGACCTCCATAACCCGATGCAAAGCCGCGCCCACTCGGGACGGACCAGGGAAATACGCCCACTCTTGTGCGTGCGGGTAGGGAGTGTCCCAACCGGTGACGCGCTCGATAGGCGCTTCCAGGTAGTGGAAGCAGTGTTCTTGCACCAAGGCGACCAGTTCGGCGCCGAAACCGCAGGTGCGGGTCGCTTCGTGAACGATCACGCAACGGCCGGTTTTCTTCACCGACTTGACGATGGTCTCTAGGTCGAGCGGCCACAAGCTGCGCAGGTCGATGACTTCAGCGTCGATGCCGGTTTCTTCAGCCGCCACTTGCGACACATAAACCGTGGTGCCGTACGTCAGGATGGTCACGTCCTTGCCCGGACGGGTGATTGCGGCGACGTCCAGCGGCACGGTGTAGTAACCATCCGGCACTTGTGCGGCCGGGTGTTTCGACCACGGGGTCACCGGGCGTTCGTGGTGACCGTCGAACGGGCCGTTGTACAGGCGTTTTGGCTCGAGGAAGATCACCGGGTCATCGTTTTCGATGGAGGCGATCAACAAACCTTTGGCGTCGTAAGGGTTGGACGGCATGACCGTGCGCAAACCGCAGACCTGGGTGAACATCGCTTCAATACTTTGGCTGTGAGTCTGGCCGCCGTAGATGCCGCCGCCGCAAGGCATGCGCAGGGTCATCGGCGCGGTGAACTCGCCGGCCGAGCGATAACGCAGGCGGGCGGCTTCGGAAATGATCTGGTCCGACGCCGGGTAAACGTAATCGGCGAACTGAATCTCGGCCACTGGCCGCAGACCGTAGGCGCCCATACCGACGGCGACGCCGACGATGCCGCTTTCGGAGATCGGCGCATCGAACACCCGGGAGGTGCCGTACTTGTTCTGCAGGCCTTCGGTGCAACGGAACACGCCGCCGAAGTAGCCCACGTCCTGACCGAACACCACGACATTGTCGTCACGCTCAAGCATCACATCCATGGCCGAGCGCAGGGC
>Ga0255334_1000108_pt1 | contig 90941 bp, 77 predicted proteins | sample EtOH5_35cm_T3_12_FD_202080 | JGI IMG/M metagenome (GOLD analysis project Ga0255334, IMG submission 202080) | Sandy soil microbial communities from University of British Columbia, Vancouver, Canada - EtOH5_35cm_T3_129 | ecosystem: Engineered > Artificial ecosystem > Sand microcosm > Unclassified ...
CGGCCCCACGCCGACTCCAGCCAGGCGAAGAATTCGCACAGCGCCGCGCCATCCTGCTCCATGGCCTTACGGATGTGCTCGGCATCGGCCAGGCTTTTCTGCGATTTGGCCAATGTCGTCGGGTTCAGGCCTTCGACCAGTTTCACGCCGCTGTTCAGGTTCTCCAGCAAACCGGCGGTGACGCGTGCCGGATCGACTTGCAGGCTCGCGCCGCTCGGCACTGCGCGCAAGGCGTCGGCCACTTCGCTGTAGTCGCGCAGGGTTACGCCGTCCTGTTCGAGGATCGCGCGCAGTTCGGCGCTGACTTTGCTCAAGGCCACGAACAGGGTGACCTGTTGCTGGCTGATCAGCGCAAAGGAAACGAACACCGGGTTGAACGACACATCGCCGCCGCGCAGGTTGAACAGCCAGGCGATGTCGTCGAGGGTGGCGATGAAATGCCAATCGGCCCCCCGCTCTTTCAACACCTCGCGCAGGTTGGCGAGTTTCTCACCACGGCTGACCGTCGCCTGAGGCGGCAAGTGCTGATAGATCGGTTCGTTGGGCAGCGTCGGGCGATCGCTCCAGACTGTGCTCAACAGATCGATGTCGGTACGCAGACGGGCGCCGCGCTCCTCCAGTTTGCCACCCAGCGTACGCGCCGAGGCCACGGCCATCACCGCACCGTCCACCGCGACGACGCCGCCTTCAGGGGTTTGCTCGGCCAGCCAGTCCAGCGGCCCGGGCTGACCCGGTTGCAGCTTGACCAGTTCGATGCCACTGCCCTTGAGTTCCTTGGTCGCTTGCTCCCAATAACGGCTGTCCGCCCAGACGCCGGCGAAATCCGGTGTCACGATCAGCGTGCCGACCGAACCGTGGAAACCCGACAACCATTGCCGCCCCTGCCAGTAACCCGGCAGGTATTCCGACAAGTGTGGGTCGGCCGACGGCACCAGCAGGGCATGAATCCCCTCCCGACTCATCAGCTCGCGGGTGTGCGCCAGGCGCTCGGGCACCGATCCGTTGATCGAAGGCTGCGTACTCATCATGTCTCCTGCTAATCACTTCATCATTATTGTTGAGTGCCGATCCCGGTCGGCGCTTTAAGACGCTACTGCCAGAATGCCGGAGCACTGGCGCAGGCCGCTTTGATCAGTTGTGCCGCCTGGTCGATATCCTGATCAGTGGTGAAACGTCCCAGGCTCAAGCGGATAGTGCGGCTCGCCGAGCGGGCGTCATGCCCCAGGGCCAACAGCACGTGGGAGGGAGCATTGCTGGCGGAGTTGCAGGCCGAGGTCGCGGAAAACGCGATCGAGGCACTCAACGCCGCGGAATTGAACTCGCCTTCGTTGAAGGTCAGGCTCAGGGTATGAGGAATGCGCTGGGTCGGGCTGCCATTGAGGCGAACGCCTGAAATGCTCAGCAGAGGTTCGAGCAGACGTTCACGCAGACGCACGATCCTGGTTTTCTCTTCATCGAACACTTGTGCCGCCAACGCGAACGCTGCCCCCATGGCAGCAATCTGATGAGTCGCCAACGTACCGGAACGCAAACCGCCTTCGTGGCCACCGCCGTGAATCTGCGCCTGCAAACGTTGCTGCGCGCGAGGTCCGACATACAACGCACCGATGCCTTTGGGGCCGTAGATCTTGTGCGCCGAAAACGACATCAGGTCCACCGGCAACCGAGTCAGGTCGATCGCCACTTTCCCCGCGCCCTGAGCGGCGTCGACATGGAACAGTGCATCGCGGGCGCGCACCACTTCGCCAATGGCCGCGATGTCATTGAGCGTACCCAGTTCGTTGTTGACCAGCATCAGCGACACCAGAAAAGTGTCCTCGCGCATCGCCTCGCTGACGGCTTGCGCGGTGATCAAACCTTCCTCGTCCGGCACCAGATACGTCACCGCAACACCCGCGTCCTGCAATTGCTTCGCCGTGTCGAGAATCGCCTTGTGTTCGATCTGGCTGGTGATGACATGGCCACCGGTCATGCCCCGGGCCTGGGCCACGCCCTTGAGGGCGAGGTTGTTCGATTCGGTGGCGCCGGAGGTCCAGACGATCTGGTCTGCTTGCGCGCCGACCAGTTCGGCCACCTGCTGCCGCGCCTGCTCGACCGTTTGCCGGGCCTGCTGGCCGAACGCATGGGAGCTGGACGCCGGGTTGCCGAAGTTGCCGGAGAAACCCAGGCACTCGACCATGACGTGGATGACCCGCTCATCCACCGGCGTGGTGGCGGCGTAATCGAAATACAACGGACGTTTATTCATAAAAGACTCGCAGAGCTTGTTCCGGGATCAGGTGCTGGGAACCAGTCAACCAGCAATACCTGATCGGATGCGTAATAGAAGTACGACTTCATTGAAAAGTGCGTAGGAACGCTCCTGAAGTCGAGCTTAACAGGCATCGGGCAACCGGATGAAGCAATGCGTCAGCTAAAGCTTTCGAGCAACAACGGATACAACGAAACCACCAGCAGCGCGGCCATGCCCCAGTTGAACAGGCGTAACCAGCGACGGTCCTTGAGTACGTTGCGCAACAGCGTGCCGCACGCCGCCCAGACACCGACGCTCGGCAGGTTGATCAGGGCGAAGACCGCCGCAATCACGACCACATTGGTGAAATAGCCCTGCATCGGTGTGTAGGTGCTGATCGCACCGATGGCCATGATCCACGCCTTGGGATTGACCCACTGGAACGCCGCCGCGCCGAGGTAGCTGATCGGTTTGCTCTCCCCCTGTTCGCCGTCGGATACCGGCCCGGAATGGGCGATTTTCCACGCCAGGTACAGCAAATACGCCGCGCCGACATAACGCAGCACGGTGTAGAGCAACGGATAGGTTTGAAACACCGCGCCCAGGCCGAAACCGACTGCCACGACGAGCACAAAGAAGCCGCAGGTAATGCCAAGCATATGGGGGATGGTGCGGTTAAAGCCGAAGTTCACACCCGATGCCAGCAACATGGTGTTGTTAGGGCCGGGAGTGATTGAGGTGACGAGGGCAAACAGGGCAAAGCCCAGCAGCAGATCGAGCGAGAGCGTCATCGGTGGCAGTCCATCAGGGTCAGTCAGGTACTGACCCTATCGCACACCCCGGGGGAAACCCATGGACAGTTGCATGAAACTTCGAGCGGTACAGTCGCTCAGCTTGGACGGCCGTGAAGCTGGACAGCACGCTCGGCGTTCATCTCGCCTTGTTTGTCGAAACTGAAGGACTTCTGCGGTTTGCCAAGCAATTCAGCTTTTTTGGCGTGGTATTCGTCGAAAGACAAGCCGCGACGATTCAACGCTTCCAGCGCCAGTTCCCGGGTTTCTTCAGCGGTATAGGGCCGCAACTCCGGAGACACATGGCTGGCACAGCCGGCGAGAACGGAGACCGCGAGCAACAAGAAAGTGGTGAGTAGGGTTTTCATGATGTGGCGTCCTGGCATCTGGGTTCGGGGCAATGAACACAGGCTACCCGCGCCTTTCGATGAGCAGAAATCAACGCTTTCGATAGTGGGTATTGAGACCCGTTGCAGGCGCCGGCTTGCTGGCGAGGACGGCCGTAAGAACACCGTATGACTCAAGGGCCTCATCGCCAGCAAGCCGGCGCCTACAAGGGACGATCATATTTCTTAATGATCTATAAATATCAAACAATGTTCTTTTGAGGAATAACAAAGAGCCTTTATAACAACCCCATCGCCTTTCACAACTGTTGCCCGCGCAACTGTTTGCCAGGCAACAGTCATTCAACAAACAGTCCTTCAAATCGAACAGCGCGCGTTCATCAATACGCTGCAAGCCACGGAAAACAAGGGCTCGATGGATTGGTACAGCTCTTGCTCAAGCCCTGTGACTACTCACTGCTCGCTGAGCAACTGTTTAAAAAAGGAACTGATCATGTCGCGTCCATTGAAAGTCGTTGCCCTGTCCGGCGGTACCTGGCGGCCGTCCCGCACCTTAGTGCTGACCCAGGCGCTGTTGGCCGAGCTGGCCGGGCAATTGCCGATCGAGAGCAAGCTGATCGAACTGGGCGACATTGCGCGTCCACTGGGCGCTGCACTGTCGCGCCAGGAACTGAGCGCAGACATCGAAGCCGAGCTGCAAGCCATCGAAAACGCTGACCTGCTGATCGTCGCCGCGCCGGTTTATCGCGGTTCGTACCCGGGCCTGCTCAAACACCTCTTCGACCTGATCGATCTGAACGCGCTGATCGACACCCCGGTGCTGCTCGCTGCCACCGGTGGCAGTGAACGGCATGCGCTGGTCCTCGATCATCAGCTGCGGCCGCTGTTCAGTTTCTTCCAGGCGCTGACCCTGCCGATCGGCGTCTACGCCACCGAAGCCGATTTCGCCAATTACCAAATAACCAGTGAGCCCTTGAAGGCCCGCATTCGTCTTGCTGCAGAACGCGCCGCGCCGTTGTTTGGCGTGCACCCCAAAAATCTGCTGAAAATCGCTTAAGGATCTCTTCATGGATGTTTTCTGGTTTCTGCCGACCCACGGCGACGGCCATTATCTGGGCACCACTCAGGGCGCACGTCCTGTGACCCTCAACTATCTGAAACAAGTGGCACAGGCCGCCGACAGCCTCGGCTACCACGGCGTGCTGATTCCCACCGGGCGCTCCTGCGAGGATTCGTGGGTGATCGCTTCGGCGTTGGTGCCGTTGACCGAACGCCTGCGCTACCTGGTGGCGATTCGTCCAGGCATCATCTCGCCGACGGTCTCGGCGCGCATGGCGGCCACGCTGGACCGGCTGTCCAACGGCCGTTTGCTGATCAACGTGGTGACCGGCGGCGACCCGGACGAAAACCGTGGCGACGGCATTTTCCTCGATCACAGCGAACGCTACGAAGTCACCGACGAATTCCTGAAGATCTGGCGCCGGGTGCTGCAAGGCGAAGCGGTGGACTTCGAAGGCAAACACCTGCAAGTGCAGAACGCCAAGGCGTTGTATCCGCCGGTACAGAAACCCTATCCGCCGCTGTACTTCGGTGGTTCGTCGGAAGCGGCCCATGAACTGGCAGCTGAACAGGTCGATGTCTACCTGACCTGGGGCGAACCGCCGGCCGCGGTGGCCGAAAAACTCGCCGATGTACGCGAGCGCGCGGCACGCAACGGGCGCACGGTGAAGTTCGGGATTCGCCTGCACGTGATCGTGCGCGAGACCGCCGAAGAGGCCTGGAAAGCCGCCGACAAACTGATCGAGCACATCAGCGACGAGACCATCGCCGCCGCGCAGAAGTCGTTCTCGCGTTTCGATTCCGAAGGCCAGCGGCGTATGGCCGCGTTGCATGACGGACGTCGCGACAACCTGGAAATTGCCCCCAACCTCTGGGCCGGTGTCGGCCTGGTGCGCGGTGGCGCGGGGACGGCGCTGGTGGGTGATCCGCAGCAAGTGGCGGCGCGAATCAAGGAGTACGCGGACTTGGGGATCGAGAGTTTCATCTTCTCCGGTTACCCGCACCTTGAAGAGGCGTATCGCTTTGCCGAGTTGGTGTTCCCCTTGTTGCCTGAACCGTACGCCAGCCTGGCCGGCCGCGGTGTCACCAACCTCACCGGGCCGTTTGGCGAAATGATCGCCAATGATGTGCTGCCCGCCAAAGCCACGGCCTGACAAGCAATCCCTGTGGGAGCGGGCTTGCTCGCGAAAGCGTCCGTACATTCGACATTTGTTTTGAAGGTGACGACGCCATCGCGGGCAAGCCCGCTCCCACAGGGGAATGCGCCGACTTCCATGAGGAACCCCGCGTGACTGCCAAGCCGCAAAGCGCCCTGTTATCCCCCCTGCACACCGCCCGCCGTTTGGCCGCCGAATTTGCGTTGACCGCTGTCGAGCGCGACGAGCGCGGTGGTACGCCTAAAGCCGAGCGTGACGCGTTGCGCCACAGCGGCCTGCTCGCCTTGAGCATTCCGGTCCAGTACGGCGGCCTCGGCGCCAGCTGGAGTGAAACCCTGACCATCGTGCGCGAGTTCGCCAAGGTCGACAGCTCGATTGCCCACGTCTTCGGTTTTCATCACTTGATGCTCGCCACCGTGCGCCTGTTCGCCCGGCCCGAGCAATGGCAGCCGTGGTTCGAACAAACGGCACGCAAGAACTGGTTCTGGGGCAATGCCCTCAACCCGCTGGACACGCGCACCGTGGTGAAGAAACTCAGTGGCTGGCGCGAATTTTCCGGCAAGAAAAGTTTCTGCTCCGGCGCCAGCGATTCGGAAATGCTGATTGCCTCGGCGGTCGACGAAAGTGCCGGCGGCAAGTTGTTGATCGCCGCCATTCCCAGTGGTCGCAGCGGCATCACCCTGCACAACGACTGGAACAACATGGGCCAGCGCCAGACCGACAGCGGCAGCGCCACGTTCGAACGGGTGCGGGTCGAAGAATCGGAACTGCTGCTCGATCCTGGCCCGCTGAGCACACCGTTCGCCTGCCTGCGGCCCTTGATCGCGCAGCTCACCTTCACGCACATGTTCCTCGGCATCGCCGAAGGCGCCTTCGAAGAGGCGCGGCAATACACCCTCACCGAAACCCGTCCATGGCACAAATCCAACGTTCAAGATGTGCGTCAGGACCCCTACGTGCTCGGCCACTACGGCGAATTCTGGGTGGCGCTTGAAGGGGTTCGATTGCTGGTGGAACGCGCGGCCGATCTGCTCGACAAGGCCTGGGCGAAAGGCCCGAACCTCAGCGCCGAAGAACGCGGACATCTGGCCACGGCCATTGCCACGGCCAAAGTCGCCGCCACCCGCAACGGCCTCGAACTCTGTAGCCGGCTGTTCGAGGTGACCGGCGCGCGTTCGACTCACGCCTCCCTGCGACTGGACCGCCATTGGCGCAACCTGCGCACGCAAACCCTGCACGACCCGGTGGATTACAAACTCCATGAACTGGGCGATTGGGCACTGAACCAGTCCCTGCCGATTCCGACTTTCTATTCATAGCCTTCTCATGGAGCCTGCCCCATGCAACTGCTGACCCTACCGCCCTCGCCCGCCCTGGCCACCTCCATCCGCGCCACCGCCCAGGTGTTCGAAGACCCGAAATCCCAGGCCCTGCTCGCCCACATCCAACAAGTCGCGCCCAGCGAAGCCAGCGTGCTGATCATTGGCGAAACCGGCACCGGCAAGGAGTTGGTGGCGCGACATATCCACAACCTCAGCGCCCGGCGTAACCGCCCGTTCGTGGCGGTGAACTGCGGTGCGTTTTCCGAATCGCTGGTCGAGGCCGAGCTGTTCGGCCACGAAAAAGGCGCGTTCACCGGGGCCTTGAGCGCCAAGGCCGGCTGGTTCGAAGAAGCCGATGGCGGGACGTTGTTCCTCGATGAAATCGGTGATCTGCCGATGGCGATTCAGGTCAAGTTGCTGCGGGTGTTGCAGGAGCGCGAAGTGGTGCGACTGGGTTCGCGCAAAAGCATTCCGATCAACGTGCGCGTGCTGGCGGCGACCAACGTGCAGCTGGAAAAAGCCATCAACGCCGGGCATTTTCGCGAGGATCTGTATTACCGCCTCGACGTGGTCAGCCTGGAACTGAGCCCGCTGCGTGATCGCCCCGACGACATCCTGCCGCTGACCCGACACTTCGTCGAAGCCTACAGCCAGCGCCTGGGCTACGGCACCGTCACCATCAGCAAAGAGGCCGAACTGAAACTGCGCAGCTACAGTTGGCCGGGCAACATTCGCGAACTGGAAAACGTCATTCACCACACCCTGCTGATCTGCCGTAACGGGGTGATCGAACGCGATGACTTGCGCCTGTCGAACATGCGCATCGAGCGTCAGGACGATCACCATGCGGGCGTCGACGACTCACCGGAAGCCTTGCTTGACCGGGCGTTTCAGAAGCTCTTCGAGGAACAGGCCGGCGCGCTGCACGAGAAGGTCGAAGACGCGCTGTTGCGAGCGGCTTATCGTTTCAGTCATTACAACCAGGTGCACACCGCTGCCCTGCTGGGCTTGAGCCGCAACGTAACGCGCACGCGACTGATCAAGATCGGCGAACTGGCGGTGAACAAGCGCCGGCCCACGGAAAACGTGCAAGGCGAGCGCCTGATGCAATTGTCGATTTAACCCACCAGATTGCAGTGCAACGCGTCGTCATGGCTACGTTCCAGACTGTGCAGCACCTGGAACGAGCCGAAGGTCACGGTTTTCGCCTGATGGGCGCGAATCAGCTGCCAGAAATCCTGCTCGCCGCTTTCAAAACTGCGGAACGCGGCTTCCCCCGCCTCGCGAGATTGCCATTGCAGGTAATTGAGCACCCGCCGGCCGTCGTCGCTGGCCTGGATACTGGCACTCAGAAATCCGCTGTAGCCCTGGGCCAGACGTTCGGTCTGCCTCGATAACGCCGACACCAACGCAGGTTGTTGATGGGGCTCGATCTCGAATTCGATCAACTGGGTGAAGCTGCGATTTTTCTCTGGCGCTTGCATGAAGAGTCCCCGCTGACGTGTAAGGCGGATCTTGCGATCCGAAGGCTTGCAGGGTAAAACCTCAAGTTAACTAGAGGTCAAGGGGCATTTGTTAAATGATCACCTCGGAAAATCTGCATAAAGAACTCACTGTCGGCCAATTGGCCGCCCGCAGCGGCGTGGCGGTCACGGCGCTGCATTTTTATGAGTCCAAGGGGCTGATCACAAGCAATCGCAATCAGGGCAACCAGCGGCGCTATCCACGGGAAGTGTTGCGGCGGGTGGCGCTGATCAAGGTGGCGCAGCGCCTGGGGATTCCGTTGGCGGAGATTGGTGAGGCGTTGAAAGCCCTGCCGGATAACCGGGCGCCGACGGCGGCGGATTGGAAGGTGTTGTCGGCGCAGTGGAGCCGGGAGCTGGATGAGCGGATCAAACAGCTGACCTTGCTGCGGGACAAGCTCAATGGCTGTATCGGTTGTGGGTGTTTGTCGATGGAGGCGTGTCCGTTGCGCAATTTTGGGGATGTGCTGGGAGAGCAAGGGCCGGGGGCGCAGCTTCTTGAATCGGGGACAGATCCTAAATAGCGGCGCGGCCATCGCGGGCAAGCCACGCTCCCACAGGGTTTATGTTGTTCACCATTATTACAAACGACACAAAACCTGTGGGAGCGTGGCTTGCCCGCGATGGCGTCCTGTCTATCAACAAAAATTTAGAACCCCGGCGCAATCTGTCCTTTGTAGCGGGTCAGAATGAACTGCCGAACCTCATCGGAATTCAACGCCTTGGCCAGTTTCTGCAAACCCGGGTCATTGATGTTGTCCGGCCGGGCCACCAGAAACTCGATGTACAGGCTCTTGCCCTTCTCGACGATCAACGCGCTGTTAGTGTCGATCCCGGCTTCCAGGGCGTAGTTGGCGAAGACAAACGCTAGGTCCACCTGGCTCACCGAACGCGCCAGCAACGCACCTTCCAGTTCACGGATTTTCAGGTGTTTCGGGTTTTCGATGATGTCCCGCTGAGTCGCCAATGTATTGCTCGGGTCCTTTAGCTTGATCAGCCCGGCCTCGTGTAACAGCACCAGCGCGCGACCGGTGTTCACCGGGTCGTTGGGGATGGACACGGTGGCGCCATCCTTCAGTTCGGCGATGTTTTTGATCTTGGTCGAATAGGCCCCGAACGGTTCGATGTGCACGCCGACCACCGGCACCAGGTCGGTGTGGCGGGTTTTGTTGTAGTCATCGAGAAACGGCCGGTACTGGTAATAGTTGGCGTCGAGATTCTTCAGGGCCAATTGCTGGTTGGGCTGGATGAAGTCGGTGAAGACCTTGATGTCCAGATCCACGCCTTCCTTGGCCAGGGTCGGTTTGACGAACTCGAGGATCTCCGCGTGCGGCACCGGCGTGGCACCGACGGTGAGTTTTTCGTTGGCGTGAACGCTCAACGAGACGAGTGCAGCCAGAATGGCCAGGGTCTTTTTCATGTTGTGCTCCTAGGCAGATTGAGTGGCCGTCGTGGGGTGGACGTGGGCCTGAGTGTTTTTCTTGAATCGAATATTTAGCGTCGGCTGCAACGCGCCACTAATCGGTCGCCGGTCATTTGCAGGGCCTGGACCAGAATCAGCAAAAGCACCACGGTAACCACCATTACGTCCGTCTGAAATCGCTGGTAGCCGTAGCGGATCGCCAGGTCGCCGAGACCGCCGCCGCCAATCACACCGGCCATTGCCGTGTAATCCACCAGCACAATCGCGGTCACCGTGACCGCCGCCAGCAACCCGCCCCGTGCTTCGGGCAACAAGGTGTGGCGGATGATTTGCCAGGTGGTGCCACCCATGGCCTGGGTCGCTTCCACCACCCCGCGATCGACTTCGCGCAAGGCGGTTTCCACCAGCCGTGCGAAGAACGGCGTGCAGCCGACCACCAGCGGCGGAATGGTCCCCGGCACGCCGAGTGAGGTGCCGACCAGCAGCGTGGTCAGCGGAATCAACACGATCAGCAAAATGATGAACGGTAGCGAACGCAGCATGTTCACGATGACTGACAGCACCCGATAAACGCCGATGGCTTCGTGCAACTGGCGCTTGCCGGTGAGGAACAGCAGTACACCCAACGGCAACCCCAGCAGCACGGTAAAACCGAGGGCGGCACCGAGCATGCTCAACGTATCGAGGCAGGCCTGGCCGATATCGGCCCAGTAAATATTTTTGAACAATTCGGCCATGATCAGGACCAGTCGTGGCGCGGCGGTTTCACGCCATTGAGCAACCAGTTGCCGACCACGTGGTACTTCCAGCGCACCGGGTCATGCAAGGTGTGCACCCGGGCGTTACGCCAGTGCCGGTCGAAGTTGTGCTTCTTCAAGGTCGAGCGGGTGCCGCCGAGTTCGAACAGTTTGTTGCTGGCTTCGATGGCGATTTCAGTGGACAGCACTTTGGCCTTCGCAACCGCAAGGGACGCTTGGGCGACGTTGTCTTCATCGGGTGCCGAACGCGCCGCATCCAGCGCCCAACCGGCGCGTTCCAGCAACGCTTCGGCGGCCTCCAGGCGAATCTCCAGACCGCCGACCTGAATGATGGTCAACGGATCTTCACTGGCCTTTTCCACGCCCGCATCGATCCATGGCCGAGCGATTTGCTGAACGAAGGCGATGGTGTCGCGCAGGGCTGCGCGGGCGATGCCGGCGTCGATGGCGGCGGTGGTCAACTGCGCGAACGGGCCGGCCAGGGTCGGGCTCTCATAGGAGCGATAAGTCGGGAACACATTGAACGCCGCAACGTGCAAATCCTCCGCCAGCACGGTCCCGCTGGACGTGGTGCGCTGACCGATGCTGTCCCAATCGTCGACGATCACCAGCCCTTGGGTGCCGCGCTCGACGAAAGACAGCTGGCCCTTCTGCTCTTCATCCAGCGCCAGCACCGCCAGCCAGTGGGCGTAGAGCGAGCCGGTGCAGTAACCCTTGCGGCCGTTGATCACATGGCCGTCGCCATAGCGGCGAATGGTCGCCTGAATGTCCTGCACGTTCTTGCCGCCGGTTTCCGACAGGGCGTTGGCAAACCGATGCCCTTGCAACGCCAGGCCAAAGAAGTGCGCTTGCTGCTCGGGCGTGCCTTGCAGGCGGATGTCTTCCAGCAGGCAATAGTGGTTTTGCGGGATCTGCCCCAGGGACGGATCGGCCGCCGAGATGATGGCGATGACCTGCGCCAGCACCGCGTAGGACACCTGCGCGCCACCGAATTCCTTCGGCACGCTGATGCCCCATAAGCCACTGTTGGAATACAGGTCGACGATCTCGGCAGGCACCTGGCGCGTGCGGTCGCGTTCGGCGTCCTGTTCCAGCAAAACCGCGGCGACGCGCTCGGCCACGCGCAAGGCTTCGGCGTCGTCGGCGATCCGATGGGCGGCCGGCGGGTTGATCGGGTAAACGGCAGATTCAGGCATGCATGTCTCTCGGCACCAGTGTTTACCAGAGGACATTGCAGCTTCTGTGCCTGACCGCCCGAGCCCGTTTTTTCGGGCAGTTCAGGGCGTTCTCAAGCAGTTTCGAGTAAGAAACCCGAGCAATCTGCTGTATCGCTGTTGATGGCTCAACAGCAGCGTCGTCATGCCCAACCCCCGTAGGAGCTGCCGAAGGCGGCGATCTTTTGACCTTGATGTTCGTCGCCCCGACGCCTGAATCATGATCAAGATCAAAAGATCGCCGCCTTCGGCAGCTCCTACTATATTTGTATGCTCGCGACATTTTTATCCCATAACAAAAACAGGGAGAACCGTCATGAGCGTCAAACCCATTCCAGAGGGTTATCACAGCATCACCCCGTACTTGGGCATCCAGAAAGCGGCAGAAGCCATCGAGTTCTACAAGAAAGCCTTCGGTGCCACTGAAGTCATGCGCCTGTCCATGCCCGACGGCGGCATCGGTCACGCCGAACTGCGCATCGGCGATTGCCCGATCATGCTCGGCACGCCGTGCGACCAGGGGCCGTTGAGCAATCCGGACACGTCACCGTCCGTGGGCTTGCATCTGTATGTGAACGATGTGGACAAGTCATACAAACAGGCGATTGCGGCCGGCGGCACGGTGGTGTCCGAGGTCAAGGATCAGTTTTATGGCGACCGATCGGGGACGTTGAAGGATCCCTATGGGCATTTGTGGTTTCTGGCCACGCGCAAGGAGGATCTGACCCAGGAGCAGATTGAGCAGCGGGCGAAGGAGATGTTTCAGCAGGGTTGAGATCATCGGTGCCTGACCCGGCCTCTTCGCGAGCAAGCCCGCTCCCACATTGGAATGCATTCCCCTGTGGGAGCGGGCTTGCTCGCAAAGAGGGCCTGACAAATACCACACATCCCCCTCAAACACACTTCATGAACAAGCCCACCACGCTTTGCGCCTTGCCCTCACCGCGCAACACTTTCAGGATGCAGGCAACTACAACAAGGAGGCCTCCATGTTCGCCGGATTCCTGAAAGACCAGCGCCACGTCAACGGTGTCGACATTGCCTATCGCATGGGCGGCTGCGGGCCGGGCCTGCTGTTGCTGCACGGACACCCGCAGACCCATGTCATCTGGCACAAGGTCGCCGAACAACTGGCCGAGCACTTCACCGTGATCGCCGCCGACCTGCGCGGTTACGGTGACAGTGGCAAACCGTTGGCCAACGATCACCATACAAATTACTCCAAACGCGAGATGGCCAAGGATGCCGTGGCGCTGATGAACGCCTTGGGCTTCGAGCGGTTCTCGGTGCTGGCCCACGACCGTGGCGCCCGCGTCGCCCATCGCCTGGCCCTGGATCATCCGGACGCCGTGCAACGCATGGTGCTGCTCGACATCGCTCCCACGCTGGCGATGTACGCGCAAACCAATGAAGCCTTTGCCCGCGCCTATTGGCACTGGTTCTTCCTGATCCGCCCGGCGCCGTTACCGGAAACCTTGCTCGAAGCCGACCCCGAAGCCTACTTGCGCAGTGTGATGGGCAGTCGCAGCGCCGGCCTGAAACCCTTCACCGCCGAAGCCTTTGGCGAATACCTGCGCTGGGCACTGCGCGGGCAATCTGCGAGGATTACCGCGCCAGTGCCAGCATCGACCTGGAGCACGACCGTGCCGACCTCGACGCCGAGCATCATATAAACCTGCCGTTGCTGGTGCTGTGGGGCGCCGAAGGCACGGTCGGACGCTGTTTCGAACCGCTCAGGGAATGGCAACTCGTTGCCACCGACGTACGCGGCAAAGCGCTGCCCGCCGGTCATTACATCGCCGAAGAAGCCCCCGAACTGTTGCTTGCCGAAGTGCTGGGTTTCCTGCGCTGACACCTGCACCGCACTGCTATGCTGGCGGCTCATGCCGCCAGTGCCCGTTCTGTCATGACCACCAAGAAAGACACCGTGCCCCTTCCCGAAGACTTGCGTGTATTCCTCACCGTCGTGCGCAAAAGCGGTTTCGCCGCGGCCGCCGATGAACTGGGCCTGTCGCCCGCCTACGTCAGCAAGCGCATCCAGATTCTCGAAACCACCCTCGGCACGCGCCTGTTGCACCGCACCAGTCGCCGCATCGCCCTGACCGAGGATGGCGAGCGCGTGCAGCGCTGGGCGTTGCGCATTCTCGATGACTTTCAGCAACTGCACGATGAACTCTCCGACGCCCACGACCGCCCTCGCGGGCGTCTGCATCTGTGCAGCAGTTTCGGTTTCGGCCGTCACCACGTGGCGCCGGCCGTGTCGTTGCTGGCTGAGCGCTACCCGGACCTGGAGATTCGCCTCGACCTGTTCGACCGGGTGGTGGACATCGTCAGTGAAGGCTTCGATCTGGAGATCCGCGTCGGCGACGATATTCCCGGTCAGCACATCGGTCGGCGCCTGGTGAGCAATCGGCGAGTGGTGTGCGCGGCGCCTGGTTACCTGCAACGCCAGGGTGTGCCGCAGACGTTAAGCGAGCTGGAGCAACATCATTGCCTGGTGATCAAGGAGCGTGACAACGCGTTCGGCATCTGGAACCTGGAGCGCGACGGGGTTCAAGAAAGCGTGCGGGTCAGCGGACCGCTGTCGTCGAATAACGGCGAGATTGTCTTGCAGTGGGCACTGGACGGACGCGGTGTGGTGCTGCGGTCATTGTGGGATGTAAAACCGCTGCTGGATCAGGGGCGGTTGGTGCAGTTGCTGCCCGAGTACAGTCAGAGCGCCAACGTCTGGGCGGTGTACCCGACACGGCTGGCGTACTCGGGGAAGTTGCGGGCGTGCGTGGAGTTTTTGCAAGCGCATTTCGAGGATCTATCGGTATAACGCATTCCCTGTAGGAGCCGGCTTGCTGGCGATTGCGGTGTATCAGGCGATGAGATTGTTGACTGGACGGACGCTATCGCCAGCAAGCCGGCTCCTACAGAGGGTGGTGTCAGCTCAGCCAGGGGTTGGCGGCCAGGTGTTGGCGTTCGAAGGCTTTGATCTGGTCGCTGCGCTGCAAGGTGCTGCCGATGGCGTCGAGGCCGAGCAACAGCGCGGTTTTGCGCAAGGTGTCGATTTCGAACGGGATGAGCTCGCCGTCGTGGAGGCGAATCTCCTGAGCCTGCAGATCAACGCTGATCTGCGCCCCCTCAGGCTGGCTGACGACCCGGCCGAGCCGCTGCAACAGCGGTTCATCGAGGGTAATCAACAACACGCCGTTGCGCTGGCAGTTGTCATAAAAAATCCCGGCAAAACTGCTGCCGATCAGCGCGCGGATGCCCATCTGCTTCAAGCCCCAGACCGCATGTTCCCGGCTCGACCCACAGCCGAAATTCGGCCCGACCACCATGAAACTCGCGCCCTGCCATGCCGGTTGATTGAGCACGAACCCGGGGTTGGGCTGGCCGTCAGTCAAAAACCGCAAATCGAAAAACAACCCTCGATCCAGGCCGGCGCGGTCGATGCCCTTGAGAAACTGCTTGGGCATGATCACATCGGTGTCGATATTGGCCGCCAGCATCGGCGCAGCCTTGCCGCTGACGCGGGTGAACGGTTGCAGGCTCATGGGCGATCTCCAAAGTGGCGAATGTCGGTCAGGCGGCCGGTGATCGCGGCAGCGGCGACCATTGCAGGGCTCATCAAATGCGTGCGAGCGCCGGCGCCCTGTCGGCCTTCGAAATTGCGGTTGGTGCTGGAAGCGCAGCGATCGCCCGGCGCCAGCACGTCGTCGTTCATGGCCAGGCACATCGAGCAACCGGACTGCCGCCACTCGAACCCGGCGTCGATAAAGATCGCCGCCAGGCCTTCCGCTTCCGCCTGATTGCGCACCTCGGTGGAGCCCGGCACGATCATCGCCCGCACGTGCCCGGCAACGCGTTTGCCTCGCACCACGCTGGCAGCATCGCGCAAGTCTTCGATGCGCGCGTTGGTGCAGGAGCCGATGAAGGCGTGACTGATGACGATGTCGCTCAGCGCCATCCCGGCTTCCAGGCCCATGTAATTCAGGGCGCGGCGCATGTCTTGACGCAGGATCAGGTCGCTGACGTCTTGCGGGTCCGGTACACGGGCGCCGATCGGTGATGCCTGGTCCGGGCTGGTGCCCCAGGTGACCATCGGCTCCAGCGAGCTGGCGTCCAGCGACACTTCACGGTCGAACTGCGCATCGGCGTCGCTGTGCAAGGCGCGCCATTGCTCGACGGCCTGTTCCCACAATGCGCCCTTGGGTGCACGGGGCTTGTCCTTGAGGTAAGCGAAGACTTTTTCGTCCGGCGCCATGAACGCGCCACGCGCCCCGGCCTCCACCGCCATGTTGCAGATGGTCATGCGCGCTTCGACGCTGAGCGCATCGATGGTCGAACCGCAGAACTCAATGGCATAGCCCGTGGCCCCGGACGCGCCGATCCGGCCGATCAGCGCCATGATCACGTCCTTGGACGTCAGCCCCGGCGCCAGTGCACCGTCCACCGTTACACGCAGGCTTTTCAGGCGTTTGTAGACCAGGGTCTGAGACGCCAGCAGGTGTTCGATCTCCGAAGTGCCGATACCAAAACCGAACGCGCCGAGAGCGCCGTACGTGGTGGTGTGGCTGTCGCCCGCGGCAATCACCATGCCTGGCAGGATGAAGCCTTGCTCCGGGGCAATGACGTGTTCGATGCCTTGGCGCTTATCGAGGATGTCGAGCAATTCGATGCCGAAGTCCCGGCAATTTTCCGCCAGGTACGACACCTGCCGCGCCCCGCCGGCGTCCGGCATGGCGGCCACGCGATTCGGTGCTGTGGGGTTGACGTGATCGACCACCGCCAGCGCGGTGCTGGCGCGCCAGACTCCGCGTCTGGCCTCGCGCAGACCGCTGAATGCCTGGGGACTGGTGTATTCATTGATGACCTGGCGGTCGATGTACAACAGGACGTGGCCCTGGTCATCGAGACGACACACCGTGTGGGAATCGATGTGCTTGTCATAAAGGGTTCTTGCTGAAGTCATGGGGTATTCGCTCAGGCTCGCGGGTTTCAGGCGTCTGCGCCCCATCTTAGGCAGTCGCCCGGCCCCATCAATGGCCGCAGAGTGATCCCGTGAACCATGTTTCGTGTTGGATCAAGGCAGCACAGCAATCTGAAATGAATGCAGGTCCCCTGTGGGAGCGGGCTTGCTCGCGAAGGCGGTATGTCAGGCACCCTATCTGTTACTGCCACACCGACTTCGCGAGCAAGCCCGCTCCCACAGGGGGTTATGCGTTTTCAGCAATAGGAAACATTTACTTTCATATCCCGGTTCGGGATTTCTGATTCTCATTCGTCTTATAGAGATGCAGGCGGTTCGCGTAGGCAAAAGCCACGACCGTACTTTTCATGGACCCCATGCTGGGAAGCCCGCAGCCAAGGCCCTCTCATCCATACAAGACCTTGATCATGTCAAAGAAATCCCGTTCAAAACTCTGGTTTCTGGTCCATAGCTGGCTGGCGCTGCCCATCTGGTTTTTTGTGCTGATCGTCTGTGTGACCGGCACGTTGGCGGTGATCAGCCAGGAAATCGTCTGGCTGGCCAACCCGCAGATGCGCGCCAGCCAACCCGAAGGCGATGCGCCGCTGCTGAGCTACGACCAGATCATCGCGGCGATCAAGCAGGCCGAGCCGCAGATCCTGGTCGAGAGCATCAGCCGCCCCGACGAATCGCATTTCGCCCTGGACGTGGAAGTCACCTACCCCGATGGCCGTTCGGTTGTGGTGTACGTCAACCCGTACAGCGGCGTGATCCAGGGCACGGCTCCGCAATTCAACTTCAGGGCCTTCACCCGCGCCTTGCACGGCTGGTGGCTGGTGCCGTTCACCAATGGCTACAGCTGGGGCTGGTACCTGGTGTCGTTTCTCAGCCTGCCGCTGCTGGCTTCGCTGATTACCGGGCTGGTGGTCTACAAGCGCTTCTGGAAAGGCTTTCTGCGACCGACCCTGCGCCTGCGTCACGGCGCGCGGATTTTCTGGGGCGACTTTCACCGCCTCAGCGGCATCTGGTCGATCTGGTTCATCGCGGTGATTTCCGTGACCAGCACCTGGTTCCTGATCGAAGCGTTCATGTTCGATAACCAGATCACGATTTCCACCGCCCCGGTGGCGCCCGTGGTTCCGCGCGAAAGCGTGCCCCTCACTGCCGATGGCTCGCCGGCACCGATGATCAGCCTGGAAACCGCGATCCGCGAAGCAAAGCAACGCATTCCCGGCCTCGAAGACAGCTTCGTCAGCCTGCCCGCCAATGCCTACAGTTACCTCTCGGTCGGCGGCCGCAGCTGGTATCCGCTGATGTTCCAGACCGCCGAAATCAACCCATACACCGGCGATGTCGCTGTCACCCGCCTGCTCTCGGACCGTTCGGGGCTGGAGCTGGTGACCGAATCGATGCGCCCGCTGCACACCGGCGATTTCGGCGGGCTCTGGATCAAGCTGATCTGGTTCTTCTTCGGCCTGCTCCTGAGCATGATGGTCCTCAGCGGCCTGCTGATCTGGACCAAGCGCACCGCCCTGGCCACCGCCAACGCCCTCAAGCGCAGCCACAAACGCCCGCGCACTGCCGACGCCGCTCAAGCCACCCGCCGCGACACCACGGAGGTCAGCCAATGAGCCTGTTCACCGCCGAAAAACCGGGCTCCAGACTGAGCCGCTTCTGGCACAAATGGCGCTTCCACATCAACGTTCTGCTGTTGCTGGTACCGCTGGGCTTCATGCCTAAATACTTCGCCGATGCCGCGCTGTTTCGCGGGGACACCGGCCTGGGTGAGCGGGAAATCGGGGAAGTTCAGGTCGGGCCGTGGAGCCTGCGCCTGGCGGAATTGCGCAACGAAGCACCGCGCCTCGATGGCCCGGCCGGTTACATGAAGAACTTCAATGCGGCGTTGTGCTACAGCTGCCGCGAGCAGGTCAAGGCCACTTACCTGCGCATTGGCAAACCCCGCAGCCTGCGCGCCGCCGGGGTGATTTTCTTTGGTACGCCTTACCGCATGGGCGCCATGTTGCCGATTCCGGAAAAGACCCAGGCCGACGCCGAGCTGTGGATCACCATGGAAGGCTGGGACGGCGCGATGCATCAAGCGTCCATTCCCCTGAGCCAGGCATCCCCCGCCACCCTGGAGTGGCTGAACAAACAAGGAGGCAAACCATGAGCAACGCCTTTCGCCCTCTCCCCGCTGTTTTGCTGATGCTGTGCGCCGGCTTCAGCGCCAGCGCCCTGGCCCACAACCCGATGTGCGAGTGCAAGGCCATCAACGCCGAGCAGATCCAGTGCACCGGCGGTTTCTCTGACGGCAGCGGGGCACCGGGCGTGACCCTCGATGTGATCGGCTACGACGAAACCATCCTGGTGCCAGGCAAGCTCGGTGCCGATTCCAAATTGACCTTCAAGAAGCCCAATGCCGAATTTTATGTGCTGTTCGATGCCGGCCCCGGCCACGTCGTCGAGATCGACCAAGCGGACATCCAAGCCCCATGAGTACGCCAACTACACACGTCGTCCGCCCGGCCGGTGCCGGCCATGAAACCCTGTATGTGTTGCTGCTGTGCCTGATGATCCTGGCGGTCGCCGGTTCGGTAGTCGCCTGGCGCCATGAGTCCCAGGAAACCAGTAACGTCAGCAGCCATCAACTGGATGCGCGCCGCGACCTGAGCGCTTCGGAGCAAGGCATCTACGCCGATTTACGGGTGACGCTGGACGAGATCCACCTGCTGCGCCAGGAACAGCAAACCCTGCCGACACCTGGCGCCCTCGCCGACGAGGGTTTTGCGCCGTTCGCTCAGGACGCCAGTTCCGTCAGCCGTGGCGCTCATGCCTGGCAATTGCTCGACGCCAAGGCTTACTTCGGCCAAAGCCAGACGCCCGCAGTAGCGGGTTCGTTTCTGATGCGCCTGACGGCTGAGGATGACGCGCCGGACATCTGGCTCAACCGCGCCGCCGACCTCAAGGCCCCGACCGATGTCACTGACGCCGCGCTGGAAAGCGCCGGCTGGCAGCAGATCGTCGCGCAATTCGATGCCGGCGTGACCCGCCAGCACCGCCACTGAACCCTCGCCTTCACCCGAGAGAAGACCGCTTTCCCATGCCTATTTCATCTCAACGTTTATTCCTGCGCCCGCTGCTGGTCGGCCTGCTTGCCTTGCTGCTGATGCCACTGGCCAGCGCCGACGAAGCCAAGCGCCTGCGCATCGGCATCACCCTGCACCCTTATTACAGCTACGTGGCCAACATCGTCGGCGACAAGGCCGAAGTAGTGCCGCTGATTCCCGCCGGTTTCAACCCGCATGCCTACGAGCCCCGCGCCGAAGACATCAAGCGCATCAGCGGGCTGGACGTGATCGTGCTCAACGGCGTCGGTCATGACGACTTCGCCGACCGCATGATCGCTGCCAGCGAAACGCCGAACGTGCCGGTGATCGAAGCCAACGAAAATGTGCCGTTATTGGCCGCCACCGGCACGGCCGCGCGCGGAGCCGGCAAAGTGGTGAACCCGCACACGTTCCTGTCGATCAGCGCCTCGATCGCCCAGGTCAACAACATCGCCCGCGAACTCGGCAAGCTCGACCCGGCCAACGCCAAGACCTACACCCAGAACGCTCGCGCCTACGGCAAACGCCTGCGGCAGATGCGCGCCGACGCCCTGGCGAAATTGACTCAGGCGCCGAATGCCGAGTTGCGGGTGGCCACGGTTCACGCGGCCTACGACTACCTGCTGCGTGAATTCGGCCTGGAAGTGACCGCCGTGGTCGAACCGGCGCACGGCATCGAGCCGAGCCCGAGCCAGTTGAAAAAGACCATCGATCAACTGCGCGAACTGGACGTGAAAGTGATCTTCTCGGAGATGGATTTCCCGTCCACCTACGTCGACACCATCCAGCGGGAATCCGGGGTGAAGCTGTACCCGCTGTCGCACATCTCCTATGGCGAATACACCGCCGACAAATACGAAAAGGAAATGACCGGCAACCTCAACACCGTGGTCCGGGCGATTCAGGAGTCGGGCGCATGACGGCTAAAGAAACTCTCATCGACTCCGAATCCACTGTGGGAGCGGGCTTGCTCGCGAATGCGGTGGGTCAGACACTATCAATGTCGACTGACACGACGCAATCGCGAGCAAGCCCGCTCCCACAGGTCTGCGGTCCGACACTGGATTTTGCGGAGGTCAGCCTGACGCTGGGGCGCACGACGATCCTCGACAAGGTGACCTTCCAGGTCCGGCCCGGCAGCATGCATGCGCTGGTCGGCCCCAACGGTGGCGGCAAGAGTTCATTGATCAAGACCTTGCTCGGGCAGATGCCGCATCAGGGTCGCCTCAGCCTGCAATGGACCGGCGAACCCGGCACCATCGGCTACGTGCCGCAAGCGCTGGAATTCGATCGCGGATTGCCGATGACCGTCGACGATTTCATGGCCGCGATGTGTCAGCGGCGTCCGGCGTTTCTCGGGTTGAGCAAGCACTACGCCGCGGCGATCGGTGAGGCGCTGGAGCGGGTCGGCATGCAGGACAAACGCAAACGGCGCATGGGCGCGTTATCCGGTGGCGAGCGTCAGCGCGTGTTGCTGGCACAGGGGCTGATTCCGGCGCCGCAGTTGCTGGTGCTCGATGAACCGATGTCGGCCCTCGATGAGGCGGGCATTCAGGTGTTTGAACGGTTGCTGGGTGACTGGCGCCAGAGCGGCATCACTGTGCTGTGGATCGAGCACGATCTGGAAGCGGTCGGGCGTCTGGCGGATCGCGTCACCGGGCTCAATCGCCGGGTGCTGTTCGATGCCACGCCAAAGCAGGCACTGACGCCCGAAAGAGTGTTGACGCTGTTTTCAACCCATCCACGGAGCGCTGCCCGATGAGTTACGAAGCCTTTCGTTTGATGGTTCAAGGCTGGGCGTCTTCGGGTTATCTGCCTGAAGCGCTGGCCTATGGATTCGTGGTCAACGCCCTGCTCGCCGGTTTGCTGATCGGCCCGGTACTGGGCGGTCTGGGCACGCTGGTGGTGGTCAAGCGCTTTGCGTTTTTCTCCGAAGCCGTGGGTCACGCCGCACTGACCGGCGTGGCCATCGGCATTCTGCTCGGTGAGCCCTACACCGGGCCGTATGGCAGCCTGTTCGGTTACTGCCTGTTGTTCGGCATTTTGCTCAACTACCTGCGCAACCGCACAGGTCTGGCGCCGGATACGTTGATCGGCGTGTTCCTGTCGGTATCGTTGGCGCTGGGCGCGAGTCTGCTGCTGATTCTGGCGGGCAAGATCAACGTGCACATTCTGGAAAACGTGCTGTTCGGCTCGGTGCTGACGGTCAATGGCAATGATTTGCTGGTGTTGGCCATCGTCGGTTCGCTGGTCATGACGCTGGCGTTGCCGCTGTACAACCGCATCATGCTCGCCAGTTTCAACCCGCAACTGGCGGCGGTGCGCGGCGTGGCGGTGAAGACCCTGGATTACCTGTTCGTGATTCTGGTGACGCTGATTACCGTGGCGGCGGTGAAAGTCATCGGGGCGATTCTGGTCGGTGCATTGCTGGTGATTCCGGCAGCAGCGGCGCGCTTGCTCAGCCAGTCACTGAAGGGGTTCTTCTGGTGTTCGGTGTTGATCGCCACCATCAGCACGTTGTGCGGGATTCTTGCGCCAATTGTCTTCGACCTGCCTATCCCGTCCGGCGCCGCGATCATTCTGGTGGCCGGTATCGCCTTCGCCCTCGCCGCCATTGCGCGCGGTGTCGTCCCCAGTCTGAAAGGGAACCTTGGATAAATGTCATTTTCTCTGCGTCAACTGACCCTGGCCCTCGCCCTCTGCGGGCTGGTTAACACCTCGTTTGCGGCGGACAGCGCCAAACCGCTGCACGTGCTGGCGTCGCTGCCGATCACTTACGGGCTGGGCGAAGTGTTGCTCAAGGGCACTAACGTCAACCTTGAACGTGCGGCGCCGGCGAACTTGCCGGGCAGCCGTCAGACGGCTTACTTCACCGGACGTGGCGCGCCGGCGCTGGCCAAACTCGCGACGGACGCCGATGCGGTGATTGGTCTGCGTTCGCTGTGGGCGGATGATCCGCTGTACCCGATCTCCCGGCGCAGCAACATTCGTATCGTCGAAGTCGACGCCGCGCGCCCGGTGGACGGCGCCCTGCCCGGCATCGCCGTGCTGCCGGGCAACAAGGTGGATGGTTTGAACAGTCAGCCATGGTTTTCCAGCAACAACATGGGGCGCATGGCGGATGTGATGGCGGCGGATCTGGTGCGCCTGGCGCCTGCTGCAAAGCCTGTGATCGAGGCCAACCTTGCGACGCTGAAACAGCGTTTGCTCAAGTTCAGCGCCGATAGCGAAGCGCGGCTGGCCAGAGCCGACAATCTGAATGTGATGAGCCTGAGCGATCACTTTGGCTATCTGATTGGCGGGCTCAATCTGGAGCTGATTGGGCTCGATGCACGGCCGGATGCCGAGTGGACACCTGAAGCGCTGAAGCAATTGGGTGCGACGCTGAAGGACAATGACGTGGCGGTGGTGTTGCATCATCGGCAGCCTTCGGAGGCAGTGAAAGCGGTGATTGCCGAAGCGGGTAGTCGGTTGGTGGTGTTGAGTGTGGATGCGGAGGATCCGGTGGGTGAGCTGGAGGGGAATGTGGATTTGGTGATCAAGGGGTTGAGTGGGGCGTAGCTGGGCATTTTCTTTTGGGTGGACATATCCGTTACCGCAGAAACGGATATGTACACCATCAAAACCTGCGTCGCCTGATGCTCAGCCATCGCTAGCAAGTCAGCTCCTACAGGGGTTCAGGGTACATCCGTGAGAACAAAGGTCAGCTGTCAGGCCGCCATCGCGAGCAGGCTCGCTCCCACAGAGATCATGGTTTGCTCAGAAAACACACCTGCCAGACAACACAACGCCCAATGCAAAAAAAGCCCGCTGACCTCCTCGGTCCAGCGGGCTTCTCTTTGCGCGAAAATCTTAGTGAGCCACTGCCGCCTGCTCTTCCATCTTCTTGCGCAAGCTCAACGGACGCATGTCCGTCCAGGTTTCTTCGATGTAAGCCAGGCACTCCTTCTTCAGCCCGCTTTTGCCCACAGTGCGCCAGCCTTCTGGCACGGCTTTGTAGTCGGGCCAGATCGAGTACTGCTCTTCGTGGTTGACCACGACCTGAAAGAGGATGTCCTCGCGGTCGAAAACTGACGTCATGCTGTCTCTCCATCGCTGTTAGGTAGGCTGCACGGCGTGCGCAGCCGTTATGTAGAAAGAACGTTCCGGAGCCCGGAAAATTTAAAGGCTGTCGATAGCAGCAGCCATGGCCCGACCGAAAATCTCCGCGACCCGATCGATTTCCGCGGCGGTGATCACCAGTGGCGGCAGAAAACGCACCACACCACCATGACGGCCGCCCAGCTCAAGAATCAGCCCACGCTTGAGGCATTCACGCTGCACCAGCGGCGCCAGACGCGCAAAAATCGGCGGGTGACCCTGACCATCCGGCGCGCCCGTCGGGTCAACCAGCTCGACCCCCAGCATCAGGCCGCGACCACGAATATCGCCCAGTTGCGCAAAGTCCCGCTGCAGAATGCGCAAGTGTTCGCTCAAGCGGTCACCCATGGCGGCAGCGTGTTCGCACACCTTGTGCTCGACCAGATAACGTATCACCGCAGAGCCCGCGGCCATCGCCATTTGATTGCCGCGGAACGTTCCGGCGTGGGCGCCCGGCAGCCAGGTGTCGAGCCAGTCGCGATACACCACCACCGCCAGCGGCAGGCTGCCGCCGATGGCCTTGGACATCACCACCACGTCCGGAATGATCCCGGCGTGCTCGAAGGCGAACATCTTGCCGGTGCGGGCAAAACCGCTCTGGATTTCGTCGACGATCAGCGCCACGCCCGCCTTCTCGGTGATGCGCCGCACGCCGCGCAACCAGTCAAGGTCAGCCGGGATCACCCCGCCCTCGCCCTGGACGACCTCCACAATCACAGCGGCCGGCAATTGCACGCCGGCCTCGGGATCGTTCAGCAAATTATCGAGATAGTTGAGATTGACCTGCACACCCTGCGCGCCGCCCAGGCCGAACGGGCAACGGTAATCGTAGGGATACGGCATGAACTGCACCCCGCTGCTGAGCAACGCACCCAAGGGTTTTTTCGGCCCCAGGCTGCCCATCAGGCTCAACGCGCCCTGGCTCATGCCGTGATAACCGCCCTGGAAAGACAGCACGGTGCTGCGTCCGGTGGCGGTGCGCGCCAGTTTGAGCGCGGCTTCCACGGCGTCGGTACCGGTCGGACCACAGAACTGAATCTTTGCTTCAGCGGCGAGCTCAGGCGGCAGCAGACCGAACAGGTCCTGGACGAACTGGTCCTTGACCGGCGTAGTCAGGTCGAGAGTGTGCAGCGGCAGTTCATCGGTCAGCACTTGCTGGATCGCTTCGATCACCACCGGATGGTTATGCCCCAGGGCCAGCGTCCCGGCGCCGGCCAGGCAGTCAATGAAACGGCGGCCTTCAACGTCTTCGACATAAATGCCCTTGGCACGCTTCAGGGCCAGGGGAATCCGTCGCGGGTAGCTGCGGGCATTCGATTCCTGCTGACTCTGGCGTGCCAGCAATGGCGATTCGTTGAACTGATACAGCGTCTCGGTCGGCGCCGGAGTGATCCGGGCCGACTGATCTTCCATAAGGCTGGTAGCGACTGACATCTCTCGACCCCTCAATAAGGTTTTCCTGTTCTGGAAACGCATCAGCGCGCCGAGGATTTAGACCCTTGATCAGCTTTTATGAAGGTGACGTCAGAGCCTTGCGCATGGGGATGGCGTGGAGTCCGGCGACGGTGAAGGTTTCGGCGCAGGGCTGATAACCCAGATGACGGTAAAAGGCTTCGCTGGTTCGGGTGCTGTTGAGTCGGGCCTGCGCCAAACCGCGTTCAATCAGCCAGCTTTCGAGGTCGTGGACCAGCGCCAGCCCGGCACCGCGTCGAAACCATTCCGGCTGCACGTAACAGAACGCAACCTTGCCGCTGATCGCCGCCATCGCAACGCCCACCGGTTTGTCCTGCAACAGGGCGATGTTCAGGTACAACCGTGGGTCGGTCAGCCACGCTTGAATGTGTTCAGTGGTTTTGCTGTGAGTCCAGGAGGAGACGGTTCGCGGGTCGTTGCGATGGTCGAGCGCACAGCCGACGCGGATCGAACGCTCGACGATCCGACTGATGATGCCGGCGTCGGCGGGGGTTGCCTTGCAGATGTGCAGGGGTGCATCCATGGCGCTGTGACCTCAATCCATTGAGAAAAAGCTGTCGGGGACGATAGCGTCGGTGGTGACAGAAATGCCAATGGAGAGAGGTTACATTTGATGTGCAACACAACCCCTTGTAGGAGCCGGCTTGCTGGCGATGGCGCCCGCAGGGTCAACATCTATGTTGATTATGAGGACGCTATCGCCAGCAAGCCGGCTCCTACAGGGGGATTGGGGTGTTGGTCAGACCGGTTGCAACGGCATGCTCAACTCAACCCGCAAGCCATCCGGGCGGCTGTCGAAATGCAGCGTGCAGCCACAACGCTGAACGATCGCCTGGACAATCGCCAGCCCCAAGCCGCAGCCGGTGCTCTGGCCGTTGCGCCAGAAGCGTTGGGTCAGGTGTTGCAGATCGTCTTCGGCAATGCCCGGGCCATGGTCGCGCACCACGAACTGCACACGGCTGCCGGTGGTCTCCAGGCTCAGTTCCACCGGACCGTCGTTCGGAGTATGGCGCAGGGCGTTGTCCAGCAAATTGCGCAGCGCGGCAATCGACAGCACCGCGGGCATTTGCACCGGGGCATGGGAGAGTACCGGCGGCAGCTTGAATTTGATCCGCTGACGATCACCACTGGCGGCATCCTGAATCGCCAGTTTCGCCACTTGCTCGGCGCTGCATTGCACACCATCGTCGAACGACAGGCTGCCCTCGACCCGCGCCAGCAGCAACAGTTGTTCAAGGGTCCGGTGCAGGCGGTCGGCACCCTCCTCTGCCCGGGCCAGCGACTGATCCCGCGCCGCGCCGTCGGTCATGCGCGCCACTTGCAGGTGTGTCTTGATCGCCGTCAGCGGGCTGCGCAATTCATGCGCCGCGTCACCGGTCAGGCGGCGTTCGCGCTCGATGGTCTTGCCGATGCGCTGGAACAACTGGTTCTGGGTATCCAGCAACGGTTGCAATTCGCTGGGCAGCGGCTGGATCTGCAAAGGCTCGAGCGAGTCGGCGCTGCGGCGCATCAAGGCGTCGCGCATGCGGTTCAGCGGCGCCAGTCCCTGGCCGATGCCCAGCCAGAGCAGGCACAGGCAACCGAGCAATGCCACGCCGACCGGCACCGAAGCGGCCAGCAGGATCGACATGTTCAGCGCTTCACGCTCGATCTGCCGGTCAGCGGTGGTGATGCGCAGGTCGCCACGGGCCAGGGTGAAGCTGCGCCACGGCGCGCCGTCGATCATCTGATCGTGGAAGCCCATTTTCTCGGCTTCCAGGGTTTGTTGCGGATCGGTGTGACTGCGGGCGAGGATTTCCCCGCGCAGCGAGCTGACCTGACACGCCATGCCCCCCGGAATATTCAGTTGTTCGGCGCTGAAATGGGTGCCCTCGCCCTTGGTCGGCAAGGCCGGCAATTGCTCCATCAGACCGGCGACCATGCGCGCCGACGCAACCAGCCGCTGGTCGAGGGAAAACATCATCTGGTTGCGCAGGTCGCTGAGCATCCAGGCTGCCGCCAGGGCCCAGATCAGCGCAAATGCGGCGCCGAGTGTCAGGCTCAGGCGCAAACGCAGGCTCATCACTTTTTCACGTCCTCTGCACCATCGGCCGGCCCCAGGCGATAGCCCAGGCCGCGCACCGTCTCGACAATCCCATTGCCGAGTTTGCGCCGCAAGTGATGGATATGCACGTTGAGGGCGTTGCTTTCCAGCTCGTCGTTGAAACCGTAGACGCTGTCTTTCAACTGCTCGGTGGACAGCACCCGGCCACGGTTGTGCAGCAGAGCTTGCAACAGCGACTGTTCGCGACGGGAAAGGTCCACCGGTTGGCCGGCGAGCATGGTTTCGCGGCTGCTCGGGTCGTAGGTCAGGGCACCGTGCTCGATCAGGTTGACGCTGCGCCCCGCCACCCGCCGCAACAACGTGTGCAGGCGCGCGGCGAGTTCACGCAAGTCGAACGGTTTAAGCAGGTAATCATCGGCACCCGCTTGCAGCCCGTCGACGCGGTCGGTGACCGAATCCCGCGCGGTGAGAATCAGCACCGGAATCTCCAGACCGTTGTGGCGCAACTGCTGCAACAGCTTCAGGCCATCCTCGTCGGGCAGACCGAGATCGAGCACCATAACGTCGAACTCGGCGACCTTGAGCATGGCGCGGGCAGCCGAAGCCGTGGCTACGTGTTCGACCGTCAGGCCTTGAGCGGTGAGACCGGCGACAATGCCGCTGGCGATCAGCTCGTCGTCTTCGCAAACCAGTACGTGCATGGTCAACCCTGTTGAAAAAAGCTGATTAGACCGGTGGCCGATTAAGCGGACATTATGCCGCAAGCGCCACGTCCACAAGGTTATCGCGGTTAATCATCGGTTAATCGCCGCCTCCCATTGTGCACCTCACTTGCAAAGGGATAAGGCTGACCCATGCGTCGACTGTTTTTGTTTTTTGTGCTCTTGATCTCGGGTGTGGCCCAGGCAGGGACCAATCCGTTCGAAACCAAACCTGAGTTCCTGCCGGTGGAAAAGGCGTTTGTCTTCACCTCCGAGCGCCTCGAATCAGGTGAAATGCAGCTCTATTGGCAGATCACCGACGGTTACTACCTGTATCAAAAACGCCTGAAATTCGATGGGTTGCCCGCCGAGCTGCATCCTGTGTTACCCGAAGGCGAGCCTCACAGTGATGAATTCTTCGGCGAACAGCCGGTGTATCGCCAGGGCCTGGAACTGAAGATTCCGGCCGGTGCGACGGGCACGATCAAGGTTGGCGTCCAGGGCTGTGCCGATGCCGGTCTGTGTTATCCACCGCAAACCCAGGTGGTGGATCTGGGCGGCAGTGCTGTCACTTCCGCGACGACCGAAGCCCCGGATCAAGCCCTGGCCAGCAGCCTGCAACAACGGGCGCTGGGCTGGAGTTTGCTGGTGTTCTTCGGTCTGGGCCTGTTGCTGGCCTTCACCCCTTGCTCGCTGCCGATGCTGCCGATTCTCGCCGGTTTGATCGTGGGCAGCGGCGCCACGCCAAAACGCGGGTTTGCGCTGGCCACCAGCTATGTCGTGAGCATGGCGCTGGTGTATGCGGCGATGGGCGTCCTCGCCGCGCTGCTTGGGGCGAACTTGCAGGCGCTGCTGCAAAACCCGTGGTTGCTGGGCAGTTTCGCCGCGGTGTTTGTGCTGCTGGCGCTGCCGATGTTCGGTTTTTTCGAGTTACAACTGCCGGTGGCGCTGCGTGACCGGCTGGAAAACGTATCGCGCAATCAACGCGGTGGCAGCCTGATCGGCGCGGGTGTGCTGGGCGCGTTGTCCGGTCTGTTGGTCGGTCCGTGCATGACCGCGCCGCTGGCGGGTGCTCTGCTCTATATCGCGCAAAGTGGCAACGCGCTGCACGGCGGGTTGATTCTGTTCGCCATGGGCATCGGCATTGGTGTGCCACTGCTGTTGCTGGTGACGGTCGGCAATCGCTTCCTGCCCAAACCCGGTGCCTGGATGAACCTGCTCAAAGGCGTGTTCGGCTTCCTGTTCCTCGCCACCGCGTTGCTGATGCTGCGGCCGGTGCTGGATGAGTCGTTGTGGGTCGGTCTGTGCGGTGCGTTGTTGCTGATTGCCGCCTACAGCGCCTGGAAACAGTCCGAAGGTTTCGGACGCGTCGCGCATCTGTTCGGTGCCAGCTCATTGCTGCTCGGCGTGTGGGGCAGTCTGTTGATGATCGGTGCGGCGGGCGGCAGTGATGACCTGTTGAAACCGCTGCAGGTCTATAGCACTGCCAATGCGAGCAATGTCACCCGCCCGGTCGGCCACGACGCCTTCACCACGATCAAGGACCCGACCGCGCTGCAACGGGAACTAGACGCGGCGCAGGCTCAGGGCCAGTGGGTGCTGCTGGACTACTACGCCGACTGGTGCGTGTCGTGCAAGGTCATGGAAAAACAGGTGTTCGGCAAGGCCAAAGTGCTCGAAGCCCTCAGCGAAGTGCGCTTGCTACGGCTGGACGTGACCGCCGACAATGCCGCCAGCCGCGAACTGCTCGGCCGTTATAAAGTGCCGGGGCCACCGAGTTTTCTGTGGATCGGCGCCGACGGCATCGAGCGTCGCAGCCAGCGCATCACCGGCGAGGTCGATGCCGACACTTTCCTGCAACGCTGGACCACCACCCGAGACGCCCGTTAATGCTGACTTTTACCCTCGGCACGTTTGCCATCGCGCTTAACCACCTGCTGCTGATCAGTGCCCTGGCGCTGGCGACGTTTGTCGGCTGGCGGGCGGCCAAGCGCGGTGGCGAGAATCCCGAGTCGGCGCTGTTCAGCCTGTTTCTGATCGGCATGCTGGCCGCCCGGGCCAGCTTCGTGGCGCTCTACTGGACGCACTATCGCAATGATCCGTGGCAAGTCATCGACTTGCGCGACGGCGGTTTCCTCGCATTGCCCGGGGTGATTGTGCTGTTGCTCGCCGCGTTGTATCGCGGCTGGCGTCGACCGGGCTTGCGCCGTCCGTTGGGCTTCAGCGTGGCCAGCGGCCTGGCGTTCTGGGTGCTGGCCACCTTTTCGCTGACGATCTATGAACAAGGCACGCGCCTGCCGGACATTACCCTGCGCAATGCCGCCGGTGAAACCGTGCAACTGGCGGACTACAAGGGTGGGCCGCTGGTGATCAATCTCTGGGCGACCTGGTGCCCGCCGTGCCGTCGGGAAATGCCGGTCCTGGAAAACGCCCAGCAACATCGCCCGGACCTGACTTTTCTGTTCGTCAATCAGGCCGAAAGCATGCAAAGCGTCAGCACCTTTCTGGAAACACAGGGCCTGAGCCTGTCCAACGTGCTGTTCGACGGCAGTGGCCGGTTGGGCCAGGCCGTCGGCTCGATGGCATTGCCGACTACGCTGTTCTATAGCCCCGACGGTCGCCTGTTGGGCAGCCACTTGGGCGAGCTGTCGGAAGCCAGCCTGGCTCGCGCCCTGGAAAACTTCGAAACCCCGAATCCTGCCGTACCGGCCACCTCTTCAAGGAAACTGCCATGCCCCGCCTCCGCCACCTGCTGACGCTGACCCTGGGTGCCGCCCTGCTGCATCTGCCGTCGGTACAGGCCGCTGAAGAACTGCCCGAAGCGATCAAGAAAATCGAAGCCAAGGGCGCCAAAATTGTCGGCCAGTTCGACGCGCCCGACGGTCTGCGTGGTTATGCCGCGCAGTACCAGAACCGCGGCATGGCGTTGTACCTGACGCCCGATGGCAAACATGTGTTGCTGGGCAGTTTGTACGACGCCGAGGGCAATGACCTGAGCAGCGCGCCCTTGCAGAAACTGGTTTACGCGCCGATGGCCAAGGAGATCTGGGGCAAGATGGAAGCCAGCAACTGGATCGGTGACGGCAACAAGGACGCACCGCGCGTGGTGTACCTGTTCAGCGATCCGAACTGCCCTTACTGCAACATGTTCTGGGAACAGGCGCGGCCGTGGGTGAAGGCCGGCAAGGTGCAATTGCGGCACATCATGGTCGGTATCATTCGTGAGGACAGTCCGGGCAAATCCGCGGCGTTGCTGGCCGCCAAGGATCCGCAAAAAGCCCTGCAAGACCACGAAGCAGCCGGCAAGGCCAGTTCGCTCAAGGCCTTGAAAGATGTGCCGCCGGCGATTCAGGCGAAACTGGCGGCGAACATGCAGCTGATGGAAGACCTGGAGTTGCAGGCGACACCGGCGATTTTCTACATGGACGACAAGGGTGAGTTGCAACAGCAGCAAGGCGCGCCTTCGCCGGACAAGCTGGTGAAGATTCTCGGGCCGAAGTGATTTTTCCCGACTCTTTAGTGTTTTTGCCGGCCTCTTCGCGGGCAAGCCTCGCTCCTACGGGGTTTATGTCGATCACAATGTTTGCAATCGACATAATCCTGTAGGAGCAAGGCTTGCCCACGAAGGCATCAGCAGAATCAACTAATTTCTCTCAGCCAGAAACTTCAGCAAAACCTCAGTCACAAACAACGGATTCTCCAGATTGGAGATATGCCCCGCCTCCGGCACCAGCACACACGGGCAACCGATCAACCCGGCCATTTCCTGCGCCTCCGACGGCGGCCGCGGCTTGTCCTGATCGCCACACATCACCAGCGTGGCGTCAGCATTCAACTCGCCCAGACGCGGCAACAGATCATCCCGACCAAACGTAATCCGGCCCATCGGCACGATGCTTTGACGCAAGCGCTCCGGCGGCAGCGCGACCAGCTTCGCGCGAAAATCCTGATACAGCGCCGACTGCGGATCGATGCCCGGACGAAAGAAGATCGGCACGACGATATCGAGCAATTGCGGCGCAATCACCCCGCTGTCTTCGATCTGTTTGAACAGCGAGAAATAGTACTGGCGGGTCGGTTCCGGCTCGACACCGACGTAGGTGTCCATCAGCACCAGGCCATTGACTCGCTGCGGCGCCGACAAGGCCAGACGCACGCCCCACATGCCGCCTACCGACAGACCGACCAGCGTGACCCGGTCGATGTCCAGATGATCGAGCAACACCAATGCCTGACGGGCGATGTCATCCAGCGATTGCGTGCCTTCGGGTAGCGGGCCTGATTCACCATGCCCCCACAGGTCCAGGGCGATGACCCGGTATTGCTGCGACAGCGCGGCGATCTGCGGCGCCCACATGGTTTGGTCCCAGAGGTAGCTGCCGGCGAGCAGCACCGCGGGGCCGGTGCCTTGATCGATGTAGTGAAGGGGTTGTCCGTCAATCGTAACGAAGGGCATTGACTGGTTCCTTTGTGAAATGGGATTCAGCAAAAAAAGCAGGAGGAAGACTGAGCGGGTCCGAAGCGACAGTCAACGCGCAAATCTGCGCAAATTGGGCCGACGCCATCGCGAGCAAGCCCGCTCCCACATTCGAACTGTGTTCGCAGGCCAAGTGTGGGAGCGGGCTTGCTCGCGATGGGGCCCTCACAGACGCTGGAGAATCAAAGCCCCTCCAACTCCGCCATCAAGTCATTCAACCGGTCCACCTTCTCCTCGGTGATGTCACTCGCGGCCAACCCGTCGATGTACTCCGCCAGTTCCTCCACCGTGCTGCACTCGAACATCGCCCGCAGGGGTACATCCCGTTGCAGCGATTTCTGCACCCGCGAGGCAATCTGCGTCGCCAGCAGCGAATGCCCGCCCAGCTCGAAGAAGTTGTCGCGCACACCGACCTTCTCGACCTTCAACACCTCGGCCCAGATGTTCGCCAACGTCTGCTCCAGCTCATTGCGTGGCGCCTGGTAATCCTGGCTCTGCAACTGGCCGATCTCCAGCGTCGGCAACGCCTTGCGATCCAGTTTGCCGTTGGCGTTGAGCGGCATCCGCTCCAGCCACAACCAGTGCAGCGGCACCATGTATTCCGGCAGTTCAGCGCGCAGGCGTTGCTTGATGCGCTCCAGACGTTCGGTCGGACTCAGTGCCGAATCCGTTGCGACCAGATAGCCCACCAAGTGTTTGCCGTTCACGCCGTCCTGCACACCGACCGCCGCTTCGCGCACCTCCGGTTGCTCGTGCAGACGCGCTTCGATTTCACCCAGTTCGATGCGGTAACCGCGAATCTTCACTTGATAGTCGATGCGACCGACGTATTCCAGCACGCCGTCACTGCGCCGACGGGCCAGGTCGCCAGTGCGATACAGACGGTCCCCGGGCTCGCCAAACGGGTTCGGCACAAACACCTGCGCCGTGCGCAGCGGATCGCTGACATAACCGCGCCCGACACCGGTGCCGGCCACGCACAACTCGCCCACCGCACCCAACGGCACCAGGTCCAGCGCGCCATCGAGCAGGTACAAACGGTTGTTGTCGGTCGGCGTGCCAATCGGCAAGTAACTGCCGCGAGTCGATGCCATGTCGACACGGAAAAACGCCACGTCGTCCGAGCACTCCGCCGGCCCGTAAGCATTCACCAGCCCGATATCCGGGTAACGCAGCAACCATTGGTGCGCGAGTTCCGGCGGCATCGCTTCACCCGTCGGCAGCATCCAGCGCAGGCCCTCGAGGCTCATGCGTTCCTGGGCGAGCATGCCCTGAATCAGCGAAGGCACGCTTTCCAGCACGGTGATGCCCTGGGCCGAGACATGCGCCAGCAAACCCTGTGGATCGTGGGCGATGGTGTTCGGCACGATGTCCACCCGCGCACCAAATAACGGTGCAGCGAGAAACTGCCAGACCGAAATATCGAAGCTTTGCGAAGCGGTCTGGGCGATCACATCGGCGTCGCTGAGGTTCAGGTACGGGACCTTGCTCAACTGGTTATTGAGCATGCCGCGTTGTTCGACCATCACACCTTTGGGCAGCCCCGTCGAACCCGAGGTGTAGATCACGTAGGCGAGGTTGTCCGGGCCGCTGTAGATGCCCGGATTGGCCACCGACACATGGCTCGCCTGCACCTCTTCCCACACCAGCAACCGTGGCCGATTGGCGCAACCGAATTCCTCCAGCAGCGCCACAGCCTGTTCGCGACAGGCCTGCGTGCACACCAGCAACGGCGTACGGCTCAGGTCGATGATCCGGCTCAGACGCTGACTCGGCAGCCCCGGGTCCAGCGGTAGGTAACCGGCGCCAGCCTTGAAGCTGCCAATGATCATCCCGAGCAGGTCGAGGTTACGTTCAGCCAGCAACGCCACCGGTTGATCCAGCCCGACACCCGCCGCAATCAACCCATGGCCGAGGCGGTTGCTGCGCTGGTTCAGCTCAACGTAACTGTATTGCTGATCGAGGCAACTGGCGGCGATCCGTTGTGGATGCAACGCGACCTGCGCTTCGAACAACGCAACGTAGCTTTGCTCCAGCGGGTAATCGTGTTCGCTCTGGTTGCAGCCATTAATCAGGAAGTCCTGCTCCTCGACACCGAGCAACGGCAAGTCAGCCATGTCGCCGTGGAAACCTTCGACCAGCGCCAACAACAAGCGCTTGAACTCACCGAGCATGCGCTCGACGGTCGATTCGTCGAAATAACGCTGGTCGTAAGACAGGTGCAAGCCCAGGTCATCGCCCGGATAGCACACCGCCGTCAGCGGGAAGTTGGTGTGGGTACGGCCCGAATCCGAGGTCGCGTTGAGGCACTGCGCACGGTCCAGCACCGAGACTTCCACCGGCGCGTTTTCAAACACGAACAGGCTGTCGAACAGCGGCTGGCCTTTAGGCAATTCGCTGTTTTCCTGAATGCTCACCAGCGGCAGGTATTCGTACTCGCGCAATTGCATGTTGCTGTCGAGCAAGTCACTCAGCCACTGACGAACACTGCAACGCTGATCGTCCTCGGGCATTTTCACCCGCAGCGCGATGCTGTTGATGAACAGCCCGACAGTGCGTTGCATATCCGGCATCTCCACCGGACGCCCGGCCACCGTGACACCGAACAGCACGTCGCGATCACCGCTCAGACGCCGCAGCACCAGGGCCCACGCCGCTTGCGCGAAGGTGTTGATGGTCAACTGATGGGCCTGCGCCAGTTCACGCAACCGCGCGCCGTCGCGGGCATCGAGACGGGTGTAGCGGTCGCCGACGATCATGCCGCCGCTGTCGCCCGCATGTTCGCGCAGGAACGGTCGGTCGCTCGGAATCGGCGTGGTGCGTTCGAAGCCCTGCAGGTTGGTTTTCCACCACTGCCGCGCTTCGTCCAGGCTCTGGCGTTGCAGCCAGCCGATGTAGTCGCGATAGCGCGGCGGCACGGTCAATCGGGCCTCGCGACCGTCGCCCAGCGCGGTATAAATCTCAAAGAAATCCGCCATCAACAGCGACCGGCACCAGGCATCGATGAGGATGTGGTGGTTGCTCATCATGAACCAGTAGCGCGCTTCGCCCACCTTGATCAAACGCAGGTGGAACGGTGCCAGGTTGAGCAGATCGAACCCGGCTTCGCGCTCGCTTTTCAGCAATGCTTGCAGTGTCGGTTCTTGCTCGGGCTCGGCGAGGTCGGTCCAGTCGAAGTACTCGATAGGCGTGCTGCCCGGCTTGTGGATAACTTGCAGCATGTCTTCGCCGATGTTCCAGCAGAACGACGCACGCAAGGCTTCATGACGGGCGATCACCGCTTGCCAGGCCTCGGCGAAACGCTGCGGATCGAGTTCGCTGTTGATGCGATAACGATCCTGCATGTAGTAGAGGCCGGTGCCCGGTTCCAGCAAGGTGTGCAGCAACATGCCTTCCTGCATCGGCGTCAGCGGGTAGACGTCTTCGATGGCGGCGGCCGGAATCGGCAGTGCGTCGAGTTGCGGCTGGGTCAGCTTCGCCAGCGGGAAGTCCGACGGCGTCAGGCCGCCTGCCTCGTCACGCAGGCAATGCTCGATCAGGCTCTGCAATTCGCCGAGGTAGGCGTCCGCCAGTTCTCTGATGGTTTGCGCGTCGTGGCGTTCGGCGCTGAAGGTCCAGCGCAGCACCAGTTCGCCGCCGTAGACCTGACTGTCAACGCTCAGCTCGTTGGGCAGCGGCGCACGCGGATCGTGGGCGGCGCCGACGGCTTCATCCCGCGGACGGAACAACGCGTCCGCGCCGAAGCTCTGGTCGAACTGGCCGAGGTAGTTGAAGGTGATCGGTGCCACCGGCAACGCGGCCATGACTTCACGGCACGGCTCATCGGCGAGGTAACGCAGCACGCCATAACCCAGGCCCTTGTGCGGCACGCCACGCAGTTGCTCCTTGATCGCCTTGATCGACGGGCCCTGCCCCGCGGCCTCTTCGATGTTCAGCGGCGTCAGGCGCAACGGATAAGCGCTGGTGAACCAGCCAACGGTGCGGGTCAGGTCGATCTCGTCGAACAGCGTCTCGCGACCGTGGCCTTCGAGTTGAATCAACGCCGACTCATGACCGCTCCAGCGGCACAGCACGCGGGCCAGTGCCGTCAGCAACAGATCGTTGACCTGGGTGCGATAGGCGCTCGGTGCCTGTTGCAACAGTTGCCGGGTGTACTCGGCATCGAGGCGCACGCTGACGGTTTCGGCGTGACGATTCTGCCGGCCGCCCTCGGGCCGCTCGCACGGCAATCCGGCGCTCGGCCCGGCCAGTTGCGCCTGCCACCAGCTCAGCTCTTCACGCAGGGACTCGCTGCCGGCATACGCCTGCAAGCGTGCGGCCCAGTCCTTGAAGGCGCTGGTTTTCGCCGGCAGTTTGACCGACTGTTCAGCCGCCAGTTGGCGATACACCGTTTGCAGATCGTCGAGCAATACGCGCCAGGAAACGCCGTCCACCACCAAGTGATGGATCGCGAAGAACAGCCGTTGCTGGCCTTCGGGACCATCGACCAGCAGCACGCGCATCAAGGGCCCTTGTTCGAGGTCGAGGCTGCGTTGGGCATCGGCGAACAGTTCCGCGCACTTATCCATCGCCGACACCCGCACCTGCCACAGCACCGGCGCGCCCCCTACCTTCTGGTGAGCCGCCGTCCATTCATCCGCCGTTTCAGTGAAACGCAGGCGCAAGGCGTCGTGCTGTTCGATCACCGCCAGCAGCGCTTGCTCCAGACGATGAGGCTCCAGCGCAACGGTCGGCTCCAGCAACAACGCCTGGTTCCAGTGCTGACGCTCGGGCATGTCGGTGTCGAAGAACCAGTGCTGGATCGGCGTCAGACGCGATTCGCCGGTGAGCAAGCCTTGCTCGGCCTTGACCTGTTCAGTGCGACTGGCCACAGCGGCGAGTGCCTGTACGGTCTGGTGCTGGAACAGGTCACGCGGGCTGAAGTGAATGCCCTGCTGCCGCGCACGGCTGACCACCTGGATCGACAGGATCGAGTCACCGCCCAGTTCGAAGAAGTTATCGTTGAGCCCGACCTGCGCAACGTTCAACACTTCACACCAGATCTGCGCCAGCGTCATTTCCAGCTCGTTGCTCGGGGCCACATAGTCCTGACGATTCAGCTCAGGGTCCGGTGCCGGTAACGCACGACGGTCGAGTTTGCCGTTGGCCGTCAGCGGCATGCTGGCCAGCAGGATCAGGTGCGTGGGCACCATGTAATCCGGCAGTTGCGATTTCAGGTGAGCCTTGAGGGCTTCGCGCAACTCGGTTTGTTGGGCTTCGTCCTGCTCAGCGACCTCGGTCACCAGATAGCCAACCAACTGTTTGCCGCTCGGTGCGTCCAGTGCCAAAACCACAGCTTCACGGATCGATTCATGTTCCAGAAGACGGGTTTCGATCTCGCCCAGCTCGATGCGAAAACCGCGAATTTTCACTTGATGGTCGACGCGCCCGAGGTATTCCACCAAACCGTCGGCGCGCTGACGCACCAGGTCGCCGGTGCGATAAATCCGCCCGCCATCCGCTGCAAACGGGTTGGCCACGAATCGCTCCGCCGTGATGCCCGGACGGTCGTGATAACCCTGCGCCAGGCCGGCACCGCCGACGTACAGCTCACCGGTTGCGCCTTGCGGCACCAACGCCAGTTCGGCATCGAGGATGTACGCCACACGAGCGCCAATGACGCTGCCAATCGGCACACTGCCCAGCCCCTCTTCAAGCTGCTGCGGTGCAAGACTGGCCAACGGCATGACCACCGTTTCCGTCGGACCGTAGGCATTGAAGAACAGGCTCGGTTTGAACGCCGCACGAATGCGCTGCAAGTGCTCGCCGGTCAGGGCTTCGCCGCCGGTGATGCACATGCGCACCGGCAAGGTTTCGCCCTGAGTCGCCAGCCACTGCGCCAGTTGGCTGCCATAGCTTGGGGTGAAGCCAAGGATGTTGATGTGGTGGCGACGGATCAGTCCGCAGATTTCTTCCGCGTCCCACTGCCCTTGAGCACGCAAGACCACTTGCGCACCGCTCAACAACGGCACCAGCAAACGCTCGGTCGCGGCGTCGAAGTTGATCGAATAGAAATGCAGCTCGCAGTCGTCCGGGCGCATGCCAAAGCGCTCGATCACTGCTTGGCAGTGCATGGCGATTTCACCGTGGGACACCACCACGCCTTTCGGCTTGCCGGTGGAGCCCGAGGTGTAAATCAGGTACGCCTGGTGTTGCGGCAGGCTGATGAACGGCAGCTCAGTGGCCGGGTAATCAGCCAGTTCCGCAGCGTCGTCCTCCAGGCACCAACGGGCGACGATGGCTGGCAGATCACCGAGGGCCTTGAACATCGCCGCATCGCTGAGCAGCAAACCGACGCCGCTGTCTTCGATCATGTAATGCAGGCGATCGAGCGGGTATTCCGGATCGAGCGGCACATAAGCACCACCGGCCTTGAGGATCGCCAGCAGGCCGATGACCATTTCCAGCGACCGCTCAAGCGCCAGACCGACGCGAACCTGCGGCCCGACACCCCGCTCGCGGAGCATCCAGGCCAGACGATTGGCGCGGCTGTCGAGTTCGGCGTAACTCAGGGTTTCACCGGCGAACGTCAGCGCCGGCGCATCCTTGCGCGCCAGGGCCTGCTCGCTGAACAGGTGATGGATGCACTGGTCCAGTCGATGTTCGCCCGGCTCGACGCCGAGGCTGTCGAGCAGGTTTTGCTGCTCGGCAGTTTCCAGCAACGGGAGCTCGCTCAAGCGCTGTTGCGGATCGGCCAGCAACGCCTCCAGCAGATTGCGCCAGTGCCCGGCCATGCGTGCAATGCGCGGTTCGTCGAACAGATCGGTGCTGTAAGTCAGGCAGCAACCGAGCCGATGGTCGAGGTCGGTGACTTCCAGATTGAGATCGAACTTGGTCGCGCGCGCATCGTTGGCCAGGTACTCGACAGTCATGCCGGCGAGCGTGCGGCTTTGCTGGAACTCCCAGCGCTGCACGTTGCACATCACCTGGAACAGCGGGTTGTACGCAGCGCTGCGCGGTGGTTGCAAAGCCTCTACCAGATGATCGAATGGCAGGTCCTGATGGGACTGTCCTTCGATCACGGTGTGACGCACCTGCTCGAACAACTCACCGACCGACATCTGCCCATCGAGCTGGCAACGCAGCACCTGAGTGTTGAGGAACGCACCGATCAACCCTTCGCTTTCCGGGCGAATACGGTTGGCCACCGGCGCGCCGATGCGCAGGTCGGTCTGGCCGCTGTAGCGATAAAGCAGCACAGCGAGCGCGGCGGTCATGGTCATGAACAGAGTCAAACCGTTTTGCGCATTGAAGGCGCGAACCCGTGCGGCGAGGTCGTCGCTCAGGTCGAAACGGAACAGCTCGCCTTGATGGCTTTGCACCGCAGGACGCGGACGATCGGCAGGCAATTCCAGCAGCGGATGTTCGCGACCCAGTTGCGCGGTCCAGTAGTCGAGCTGACGCTGACGCTCGCCGGATTCCAGCCACTGACGCTGCCAGACGCTGTAATCCAGATAGTGCACCGGCAGCGGCGCCAGCGGCGATTCGCGGTCATCGACGAACGCCTCGTAGAGCGCGCTGAGCTCCCGGGCGAAAATGTCCATCGCCCAGCCTTCGGTGACGATGTGGTGCAGGGTCAGTACCAGGTAATGCTCCTGCTCGGCGGTCTTGACCAGGCAGGCGCGCAGCAAGGGTCCGGTTTCCAGATCGAAGGGCTTGTGCGCTTCGCTGTCGGCCAGTGCCTGCACCCGCTGTTCGCGCAGGTCAGCCTCCAGCGCCGAGAAATCCTTCCAGTCCATGCGCATCCCGGTTTCCGGGTGCACTCGCTGCTGCGCCACGCCATCAACGCTCGGGAATGTGGTGCGCAAGGTTTCGTGACGCATGATCAGCGCTTGCAACGCCGTCTCGAAACGTCCGACATCCAGCACCCCACGCAACCGCGCCATGCCGCCGACGTTGTAGGCCGGGCTGTCCGGCTCCATCTGCCACAGGAACCACATGCGCTGCTGGGAATAGGACAGCGGCACCGGCTGGCTGCGGTCGACTTTCTCGATCGGCGGTTGTTTGTTGGTATTGCCGCTGGCCTGAATCCGTTGCACCTGCTCGGCAAATGCACCCAGTTCGCTGTTTTCGAACAAGGCTCGCAGCGGCAACTCGACGTCGCAAGCCTGCCGGGTGCGAGAGATGATTTGCGTGGCCAGCAGCGAGTGTCCGCCGAGGGCGAAGAAGTCGTCGCGCAGACCGATCTGCTTCAAGCCCAGCACTTCACGCCAGATCGCGGCGATTTGCTGTTCAAGTTCAGTGACCGGCTCAACGTGTTCGCGCACTTGCCACTGCGGTTCCGGCAAGGCGCGGCGGTCGAGTTTTCCGCTGGGGCTGAGGGGCATTTCGTCCAGGCGCATCAGTTGCGCCGGGACCATGTATTCCGGCAGCTCGGCCGCCAGTGCGGTTTTCAGGCGTGCGGTTTGTGCATCTTCGGTTTCGTTGTGTTCAGTGGCGGTGTAGTAACCGATCAATTGCCCGCCAGCGGCGGTTTCGCGCACCAGCACCACGGCTTGCGCGACACCGTCCTGCGCCAGCAGGCGCGCTTCGATTTCTTCCGGTTCGACGCGAAAGCCGCGCAGCTTGACCTGCTGATCGAGACGGCCGAGGTATTCGATCACGCCGTCGGCAGTCCAGCGTGCGCGGTCGCCCGTGCGGTACAAACGTGCGCCCTGCTCGCTCAATGGATCGACCACAAAGCGTTCGGCGGTCAGGCCCGGACGTCCCAGATAACCTCGGGCCAGACCGATGCCGCTGATGCACAGTTCACCGGGCACGCCGGCCGGGACCGGGTTGAGCTCGCTGTCGAGCACCCGGCAGATAACGTTGCCCAACGGGCGGCCAATCGGCGAGTGCTCGCCATCGGCCGTGCGGCAATGCCAATGGGTGACGTTGATCGCGGTTTCGGTCGGGCCATAGCGGTTGTGCAGTTGCACGGCCGGCAGCCGCTCCAGCACGCGGTTGCGCAGCTCGGCAGGCAAGGCTTCACCGCCGGAAAATACGCGGCGCAGGCTGGTGCACTCGGCGGTGAGCGGTTCGTCGATGAACAACGAAAGCAGTGGCGGCACAAAGTGCAGCGTGGTCACGCCGAATTGCTGAACAAGTTGCGCGATGCGGTGTGGATCGCGGTGCTCGCCAGGCCCGGCAATCAGCAAACGCGCCCCTGTGATCAGCGGCCAGAAGCATTCCCACACCGACACGTCGAAACTGATCGGCGCCTTTTGCATCAGCACGTCGGTGTCGTTCAGGCGATAGGTGTTCTGCATCCATTGCAGGCGTTCGGCGAGGGCTGCGTGGGTGTTGCCGACGCCCTTCGGCTGGCCGGTGGAACCGGAGGTGTAAATCACGTAAGCGAGGTTGTCGCCGTGCAGATGCAGACCCGGCGCCTGGCTCGGCCAGTTCTCCAGGTGCAGCGCATCCATCGCGATCACACTGACGCCGTGGGTGGCCGGCAGTCGGTCGAGCAATCGGGTTTGGGTCAGCAACAATTCCACGCCGCTGTCGCTGAGCATGTAGGCCAGGCGCTCGGCCGGGTAATCCGGGTCCAGCGGCACGTAGGCGCCACCGGCCTTGATGATTGCCAGCAGACCGATCAGCAACTGCGGCGAACGCTCGGCTGCGATGGCCACGCACACATCCGGGCCGACGCCTTTGTCGCGCAGGTAATGGGCGAGACGATTGGCCTGGGCGTGCAATTCGGCGAAGTCCAGGCTGCCGCCGTCCCACAGTAGCGCGGTGCGTTCAGGCGTCAGGCGGGCCTGATCGTTGAGCCGTTCCGGCAGCCATTGGCTGGCTGGCGTGCAGGGTGCGGCGCTCCAGTTTTCCTGCTGATCGTGCTCATTCGGCGCCAACAGTTGCAGGTCGCCGACGGCCGTATTCGGCTGCTCGCAGATGGCGCGCAGCAGATGGCTGAAATGCTCGGCCAGTCGCTCGATGGTGGTGGCGTCGAACAGTTCGCTGGCGTAGTCGAAGGACAGGCTCAGGCGACCGTTACGGTCTTCTTCGCTGTGCAGTTGCAAGTCGAACTTGGCTTCGCGGCTGTGCCACGGCAGTTCTTCAGCGAGCAGGCCAGGCAAGCGACGCAGTGCGCTCAGGTCCCGTTGTTGATGGTTGAACATGACCTGGAACAAACCCTGTTCACGGGCTTGCGGGAAGACTTCCAGCAGTTGTTCGAACGGCAGGTCCTGATGCGTCTGTGCGCCCAACGCGTTTTGACGGGTTTGCGCCAGCAACTCAACAAACGGCAACCGCGAATCCACCTCGGCCCGCAGCACCTGGGTGTTGATGAAGAAGCCGATCAGGCCCTGGGTTTCCAGGCGCGGACGGTTGGCGTTCGGCACGCCGATGCGAATGTCGCGTTGGCCGCTGTAGCGATGCAACAGACTCTGGAACGCTGCGAGCAGCAGCATGAAGGACGTGGCGTCGTGGGCCTGGGCAGTCTGGCGAATCGCCTCGCTGAGGTGTGCAGCCAAACGCACGGTGTGACGCGCGGCGCTGTGACAGTGTTGCGCCGAACGCGGGTGATCGGTGGCCAGGCTCAGGGTCGGATGCTCGTCGCCCAACTGCGCTTTCCAGTAGGCCAGTTGCCGCTCGCCCTCGCCTTGCGCCAGCCATTGACGCTGCCAGCTGCCGTAGTCGGCGTATTGAGTCGGCAGTGGCGCGAGTGTTGCCGTTTGCCCTTGGGACGCAGCGGCGTACAGGCGCGAGAACTCGTCGATCAGCACGTTCAGCGACCAGCCATCGGCGATGATGTGGTGCAGCGTCACCAGCAGTTGGTGATCCTCATCATCGAGGCGCACCAGGGTCACCCACAGCAGCGGGCCTTTTTCCAGATCGAACTGGGTGTGCGCTTCGTCCTCGCGGATTTGTTGCGCGCGGGCTTCACGCTCGGCGACGGGCAAATCGCTGATGTCGATAAATTGCAGGTTGAATTCGCCGGCGGCGTCGACCTGTTGCAGCGCTACACCGTCACGCTCGAAAAAACGTGTGCGCAGGGATTCGTGGCGTTCGATCAGTTGCTGGAAGCAGGCGCGCAAGGCGTCTTCGTCCAGCTCGCCACGCAGGCGCAAGGCGCCAGGAATGTTGTAGGCGCTGCTTTGCGGCTCGAGCTGCCAAGTGATCCACAGACGGTTTTGCGCCAGGGATTGCGGCAGCGCTTCGTTGCGCGACAGCGCGCTGATCGCACCTTGGGCCAGGCCGCCGTCCTGTTGTTGCTGCGCGACCGCGGCGGTAAATGCGCCGAGGGTCGGGGCTTCGAACAGCAGGCGCAGGTTCAGCTCCAGACCGAGCTCTTCGCGCAGGCGCGCAACCACTTGAGTGGCAGCGATGGAGTTACCGCCGAGCAGGAAGAAGTGGTCATCGGCATTGACCTGTTTGACCTGCAGTTGCTCGGACCATATCTGGCCGATCAGGGTTTGCAGTTCGGAACCCGATTCGGTTTTCGCCTCGTTTTCAGTGGTCGCCGACGGGAACACTGCGTAGCTGTCGAGGCTGCCATCCGCCAGGCGATTGCGGCACGCCGAACGTTGCAGTTTGCCGCTGGAGGTCTTGGGCAATGCGCCCGGATTGAGCAACACCACCACGCTCGGCGCTTCCTGATACGCCTCGGCCACGGCTTGGCGAATGGCCTTGATCAGCGCCTCGGGCGGCAGGATTTTCTGCACGCTACGGCTGACTTCCGCGGCGATGCCGATGCCTTCCTGATCGTCGATGTTCACCGCGAAGGCCGCGACGCGACCTTTGCGCACCACTTCCACTTCACGCTCGATGGTCTGTTCGATGTCTTGCGGGTACAGGTTGTGGCCGCGAACGATCAGCATGTCTTTCAGGCGCCCGGTGATGAACAGTTCACCGTCGCGCTTGAAACCCAAGTCACCGGTGCGCAACCAGGTTTTTCCGGCGTGCTGGACGAAAGTCTTGGCGCTGGCCTCGGGGTTGCGCCAATAGCCGTGGGCGATGCTCGGCCCGGCGGCCCAGACTTCGCCGATCGCGTTGTCGGCCATTTCGTTGAGCGTCAATGGATCGACAATCAGCACCGCGTGATTGGGCTGACTGATGCCACAACTCATGATCGCGCTGCCCTCGCCTGCTTCGGCACGGTTTTGTGCCAGCGCCTGATCGTCCACCCGCAGATTGCCGATGCCTTCACCACGCGGTGTGCCTGCGACGAACAACGTGGCTTCCGCCAAGCCGTAGGACGCCATGAAACTGTCCGGGGTGAAACCGCAGCTCGCGAACTTCTCGGCGAAACGTTCCAGAGTGTCGAGTCGAATCGGTTCGGAACCGGAATACGCCACGCGCCAGCCGCTCAGGTCGAGGCGCTCCAGCGCTGATTCGCTGACCCGTTCGCTGCACAGTCGATAGGCAAAATCCGGCCCGCCGCTGATGGTGCCGCCGTATTCGCTGATCGCTTCCAGCCAGCGCAGCGGCCGGCCGAGGAAGTACGCCGGCGACATCAACACGCACGGCACGCCGCTGAAAATCGGTTGCAACAGACCGCCGATCAAACCCATGTCGTGGTACAGCGGCAGCCAACTGACGATCACGTCATCCGGGTTCAGGTCGATGCCGAAACCGTGGCGAATCAGCAGTTCATTGGCCACCAGATTGCCGTGGCTGACTTGCACACCTTTAGGCAGCGCCGTGGAGCCGGAAGTGTATTGCAGGAACGCGATGTGATCGCCTTCAAGGTTCGGCTCGCCCCAACGCTCCGACAGCGCGGTATCAAGGGTGTCGACGCACAGCAGCGGCGGCGCGCCTTCGATTTGCAGCAAGGCGTCGCGCAGGCCGGCGCTGGTCAATAGCAGACGCGGTTCGGCGTCGCTGATGATCGACAGCAGGCGCTCCTGATGATGACGCTTGGCCGACTCCGGCGGATAAGCCGGCACCGCAATCACGCCCGCATACAAACAACCAAAAAACGCCGCGACGTAGTCCGGACCGCTTGGAAACAACAGCACCGCACGATCACCGAAATCCGCCTGGGCCTGCAACGCACCGGCAATGGTGCGCGCCCGTTGATCCAGCTCGCGATAACTGAGCACCACTGCCTGATCCGGTGTTTCGGCGAGAAAACGCAAGGCCACCCGGTCCGGCGTCAGGGCCGCGCGGCGCTGAAGGGCTTGGACAAATGTGCCAGGTATTTTGAACGCGTCGGTCATGAGGTTTCCTGCCTGAATTCGGCTTGTAAATGGAATCGGTTTTCTGACGTCACGCCCCTTCGGGGGGCATGCAGGACGCGGTCTTCGCCGACCGCGCAAGGCATTGGGAATGCTGTTTTGGCCGGGGCTGGCGCCCGGAGCCATTCACCAATGAGAACGGATGGCGTCTTGAAATAATTAGTCGGCAGGCGTGATCGTCAACGGGGGCGCGGCTGCGTCAGCGTGTCGCAGTTCTCACTGCGCACCTTTGAAGAGCATTACTTCTCTTTCTCAATTGACAATCATTATCATTCAGAATAATTTGTCGCTCGATGTGTAGGACGGCTCCGATTCTTCCAGTCGTCCCACGACCCTATTTGCAGCAAGGTGATTTCCATGACGGAACAAGTATCCACAAGCAGGTGCGATTCACCGCTACTTCAGGCATTCGTCGACAATCGACTGATTCTGGTCAAGATTGCTGCCCGTATCACCGGCTGCCGGTCACGTGCCGAAGATGTGGTTCAGGATGCGTTCTTCCGCCTGCAATCGGCGCCGCAGATCACATCCTCGATCAAGGCTCAGCTCAGTTACCTGTTCCAGATCGTGCGCAACCTGGCGATCGATCACTACCGCAAGCAGGCGCTGGAACAAAAGTATTCGGGGCCTGAAGAGGAAGGGTTGAATGTGGTGATTCAAGGCGCTTCGCCGGAAACCTCGCACATCAATTTCTCGACCCTGGAAAACATCGCCGACGCGTTGACGGAGCTGCCGAGCCGCACCCGCTACGCCTTCGAGATGTACCGCCTGCACGGTGTGCCGCAAAAGGACATCGCCAAGGAGCTGGGCGTTTCGCCAACCCTGGTGAACTTCATGATTCGTGATGCGTTGGTGCATTGCCGCAAGGTGTCGGGCAGTCGCGCGGATACCTTCGCCCGTCGGTAAGAGCCGACATTTGCATCACCCCCATCGCGGGCAAGCCCGCTCCCACAGGTTCAGCGCTAACCCTGTGGGAGCGGGCTTGCCCGCGATGACGGACTTAAGAACGGTGCAGGTCTTGAGCCTTGTCAATCAAGCCAACACACACCGCTCAAAAAACCGCTCCCGCCCCAACACCATCAACGCTGCACGCTTGTGCGGGAAGTCGAACTCTTTCTCGCAGTGAAAACGCTGCCCCTGCATATACGCGATCATCTTCGCGTTATCGGCGCGCGGTTCGGCGACCACCCGCTGGGTGCGTGGATCGTCGAGAAACAGGTAATGCGTCAACGCCGATAACCAGCTCGCCACCTTGTGCGGACCGCGATGATTTTCTTCGCCGACCAGCATGTGAATGCCACGGTCGTAATCGCCCGCCTCGTAGAACGGCGCGATGCGGTCTTCCTTGGCCCAGTAGGCTTCGAAATAGGCAAACGGCTGATCATCGAAACAGCCGATCAGCGTCACAGTGTGTGGATCGGCTTCGAGTTTGCCCAGGTACTCGCGATGCTGTTCGAGGCTGCCCTCTTCCTGCCAGAAACTCGCCACCCGCGCACTGTTCTGCCAGCGGTTGAATCGCTCAAGGTCGAGACCGATGTCCACCGTCCGCAGGGAAATCCACGCGCCCAGTCGCGCATCAAAACGCCGATAGACCTCACCGCGAGGCTTCACTGGTCGCAACGGATGACGCTTGCCGCCACTGATCACCATCTGTTGTGGATAGCTGCCGGTCATCGACGCCCCCAACCAGGGCTGCGGCAACTGCCAGAACAACGCGCGCTCGCAGCGATACTGACCGGCAGTTTCGCTCGCGATCAGTAATCCACTGAGCAAGGCTTCAACGGGAGCTTCATCGAGGTGCCACGCCAGGTGCTGACACGCAGGGTCACGGGCAAACAACCAATAACAGGCAGCCCACAACGCCTGAATATCGGGGCGTGCCTCGACCTGCACCTGCAACTCGGGCTCGCGCGCCAGGCGCAGGGTAATCAGGGGTTGCGCGTCCAGGCTCAGTGTCAGCCGGTTTTCGCTTTCTTCAGCGACAAGGCGACGCCCTGTCGGCAAGGCCAGGGCAGTCAGGTCATTCAGATCGGGCATGGGTCGGGCTCACGGTAATCGTCGACAGTTCAACGATGTGACGTCAGCCAGCGCGGAAAATTTAAGCGGCACAGGCAAACACGCAATCTTTGACGCGTGTTCAACTGCCCGGAACCGGCACCACGGCAATCTTGTACGGATCGAAAATCTTCAGCATCTGGCCGTTGTTACGCAATCCTTGCAGCAACTTGCCGAATGCCTCGCCGCTGATGGGCGCCGTGGGACGGAGAATGGCGTAGTGGTGATAGACCTGATCGATGCGCTCGGACACCAGCAACTGATCAGCAACCTTCTCGTTGCGCAGCAGGTAATCGCTCAGGTAGGAGCGCGTCACCAGGGCAATGTCGGCGCGCCCGCGCAGCACCATCAGCAAGTTGCTGTCATGGGAATAGGTCAGTGTGGCGTTGTAGTTTTGCGCGAGGACTTTCGGGTCGGCATTGAAATTGGCGAATTCGTAGTGATAACCGCTGAACAGCGCCAGTCGCTTGCCGGTGAGGTCGGAAAAGTAGTTCTGCTGACGATTCGGGATTCGTTGCGCGACAAAGATTTCCGCGTCCTCCAGCCCCATGTCGACGCTGACGTGAGGGATGTCCTTCCAGCCCCAGCCCGGGTTCTCGAAAATCGCCATGTCCACCCGGCCCTGCTTGAAGTCACCGAAGCGTCGCGGAATGGAAGTCGGCACCAGCTCGAACTGATAGTCGCTTTGTAACGCATTGAGCGCTTCGACCAACTGTGGCAACAGACCGGTGTCGGCCCCGGATTCCGGGCGCACGGTATAAGGCGGGAAATGTGCGGCACCGACCCGCACCAGCTGTGCAGCGGGGGACGGCAATACCCACAACGCCGCAAGCGCCGCCAGCAAAAGCCGCGAGGCCGTCCGAATTGGCGAAGACATCAAAACTTCCCACTCCCCAAAAAAATACGCATCAATCAATTCAAGCTAGGCGGTTTCCGCCACTTAGCCAGTTTATTGCCGCCCTGTGCGAAATTATTGTTTTTCTTCCAATACCAGAATCAACGCCTCATCGGCCAATTGATCGAGGTTCATGCTGCCATCCGCGCGATACCACGTCGTGGTCCAGGACAGCGCACCGGTCAGAAAACGGCGGGTGATGAACACGTCCCCACGAATGAATCCCGCGTCCTTGGCCTCTCCCAGCACCTGCAGCCAGAGGTCCTCATAGATGTCGCGCAGTGCCAGGACCTTCGCCTGGCCGTCTTCGGACAGCGAACGCCATTCATACACCAGCACCGCCATGGCCTCGCCGCTGCCGCCCATGATCGACTGCAATTCGCAGCGAATCAGCGCCAGCACCCGCTCGCGCACGTTATCGGCTTCAGCGATCGCGGCACGCATCAACGCGGTGTTGTAGCGAATGGTTTCCTCCATCACCGCCCGCAGGATCTCGTCCTTGCTTTTGAAGTGATGAAAAATACTCCCCGACTGAATGCCCACGGCACCGGCCAGATCGCGCACTGTGGTGCGTTCAAAACCTTTATTGCGGAACAGGTGGGCCGCGACTTGCAGCAGTTTGCCGCGGGCGCTGTCCGGGTCGGTCAACTGGCCGCTGTCGACCAGTTCGCGCATGACCCTCAGGGCTTTTTGCTCGTCCACCCGTTCTCTCCTACAGTCGTATTCACCGCTGAAACTGCGGGGTTGCGCGGGCAATTTAAGCTGACAATGGCAACCAAGCAAGCGCTCGGGTCGAAGATATTTCAGCCGTTTACAAACCAAGCGCTTGCTTGGTAGTCTCGTTGTACTTCTGTTGGAGGTGGCTATGGAGAGCGTTGTGCCTGAAACCATTCGCATCGGTTGCGCCAGTGCCTTCTGGGGCGACACCTCGACCGCCGCCGCGCAACTGGTGGAAGGCGGGCGCCTGGACTATCTGGTGTTCGATTATCTGGCCGAGATCACGATGTCGATCATGGCCGGTGCGCGGATGAAAGATCCACAGGCCGGGTACGCCAGTGACTTCATCGAAGTCCTCAGCCCTCTGCTGGCGTCACTTGCCGAACAGAAAATCCGCGTCATCAGCAACGCCGGGGGTGTCAATCCACACGCCTGCGCCGCTGCGCTGCAAGCGGCCTGCGACAAGGCTGGCGTGCCGCTGAAGATCGCGGTGCTGCTGGGTGATGATCTGCAACCGCAGTTCAAACAGCTGAGCAGCCGCGGCCTCCACGAAATGTTCAGCGGCGCACCCTTGCCGCCGATGTGCGTTTCCACCAACGCCTACCTCGGCGCGCCGGGCATTGTCGAAGCCTTGCGCCTGGGCGCGGACATCGTCATTACCGGGCGCGTGGTCGACAGCGCCGTGGTCAGCGCTGCGCTGGTGCATGAATTCGGCTGGTCCTGGCACGACTACGACAAACTCGCTCAGGCCGCCCTTGCCGGGCACATCATCGAATGCGGCGCCCAGTGCACCGGCGGCAACTTCACCGATTGGCGCGACGTGCCCGACTACGAACACATCGGTTTCCCCATCGTCGAAGTCAGCGCCGACAGCCAGTTTATCGTCAGCAAACCCGAAGGCTCCGGTGGCCTCGTTACGCCCCTCACCGTCGGCGAACAAATGCTCTATGAAATCGGCAACCCGCAGGCTTATCTCTTGCCCGACGTGGTTTGCGATTTCTCTCAGGTCAAACTTCAGCAACAAGGCAGGAACGCGGTTCAGGTGCACGGCGCAAAAGGCTTGCCGCCGACCGATCAGTACAAAGTCAGCGCGACGTATCCGGACGGTTTCCGCTGTACCGCCAGTTGCCTGATCGCCGGAATCGATGCCGTGGACAAGGCGCGACGAGTCAGCGAAGCGATCATCAACAAGACCTCGGAAATCTTCAGTCAGCGCGGCTGGGCACCCTACAGCGAAGTGAACATCGAACTCCTTGGCAGCGAGGCGACCTACGGCCCCCATGGCCAGCGACAGGACAGTCGCGAAGTGGTGATCAAACTCGCCGTGCGCCACCCCAGTAAACAGGCCTTGATCGTGTTCTCCCGGGAAATTGCCCAGGCCGCCACCGGCATGGCGCCGGGGCTGACCGGGATCGTCGGCGGCCGGCCGACGGTGTATCCGCTGATCCGGCTGTTTTCGTTCCTCATCGACAAAACGGCCTGCACGCTGGACATTGATATCAACGGTCAGCGTCACCCGTGCCCCCTGCCCGCCCTCGACGCGCTCGCCACCGCGGACCTGCCGGTGCCGTTCGAACCACCGAAACCCACCGGTCGCGCCGATGCCAGCGTGGCGCTGATCAAGCTTGCGGTCGCTCGCTCGGGTGACAAGGGCAATCACAGCAACATCGGCGTCATGGCGCGCGAGCCAGAGTACCTGCCGTGGATTGCCGAAGCTTTGACCCCGGCAGTGGTCGTCGACTGGATGAGCCACGTACTCGACCCGGTTCACGGGCGCGTCGAGCGCTGGTATCTGCCCGCGACCCACAGCCTTAATTTTCTGCTGGAGAACGCCCTGGGCGGGGGCGGCGTGGCCAGCCTGCGGATCGACCCGCAAGGCAAAGCCTTCGCCCAACAACTGCTGGACATCCAGATTCCGGTGCCTCAGCGCATCGCCGACCAGGTCAACTAGAGGACTGCCGCCGTGGCCTACGATTCGATTTTCAAAGCTGATCTGTTTGCCGGCCAAAACATCATCGTCACCGGTGGCGGCAGTGGCATCGGCCGCTGCACCGCACATGAACTGGCGGCGCTCGGTGCCCATGTGCTGTTGATCGGGCGCAATGCCGACAAACTCAAATCCGTGACCGCCGAAATTGTCGAGGATGGCGGCAAGGCCGATTGGCAGACCTGCGATATTCGCGACGAAGAAGCGGTCAAGCATCTGGTCAGCGAACTGATCCGCAAGCACGGTCCGATTCATGGACTGGTCAACAATGCCGGCGGCCAATTCCCTTCGCCGCTGGCTTCGATCAATCAGAAGGGTTTCGAAACCGTGGTGCGCACCAATCTGGTGGGCGGTTTCCTGATGGCCCGGGAAGTGTTCAATCAATCCATGAGCCAACACGGCGGCGCCATCGTCAACATGCTCGCCGACATGTGGGGCGGCATGCCCGGCATGGGCCATTCGGGCGCAGCGCGTTCGGGCATGGACAACCTGACCAAGACCGCTGCGTTCGAATGGGGTTACGCCGGTGTGCGGGTCAACGCGGTGGCGCCGGGCTGGATCGCCTCAAGCGGCATGGACACTTATGAAGGCGCGTTCAAGGCGGTGATTCCGACCTTGCGCGAACACGTGCCGCTGAAACGCATCGGCACCGAATCGGAAGTCAGTGCCGCGATCGTGTTCCTGCTCAGCCCGGCAGCGGCGTTCATCAGTGGCAGCACCTTGCGCATCGACGGCGCCGCCAGCCTTGGCGGCCGAGCGTGGCCGATCCACAAGGCGACCAACAGTGAGTCGTACAACGGTTTCCACCGCGCGTACTTACCGGACGTGCTCAAGGACAAGGAATAACTCATGCCGGTCATTGAGTCGCAAGTCGACCCGTTCAGCGAACAGTTCGCCCGGAACCGCGCAGCGATGCTGGCCGGTATCGAGCAGGTCCGTCAGCTCGAACAAAACCTGCTGGACAAAGCGGCCGAAGCCAAGCCCAAGTTCGACAAGCGCGGGCAATTGCTGCCCCGTGAACGCCTCAACCTGTTGCTCGACCCCGGTGCGCCGTTCTTCGAACTGGCAAGCCTGGCCGGTTACAAATTGCATGACGACAAGGACGGCAGCTCGGCGGGCGGCGGCTTGATCGCCGGGATCGGCTACGTATCCGGCGTTCGTGCCTTGGTGGTGGCGAACAACAGCGCGATCAAGGGCGGAACCATCTCCCCCAGCGGTTTGAAGAAATCCCTGCGCCTGCAACAGATCGCCATGGAAAACAAACTGCCGGTGATCACCCTCGCTGAAAGCGGTGGCGCCAACCTCAATTACGCAGCAGAGATTTTCGTCGAAGGCGCGCGCAGCTTTGCCAATCAGGCGCGGATGTCAGCCATGGGGTTGCCACAGATCACTGTGGTTCACGGCTCGGCCACGGCAGGCGGCGCGTATCAGCCGGGGTTGTCGGATTACGTGGTGGTGGTGCGCGGCAAAGCCAAGCTGTTTCTCGCCGGCCCGCCCCTTCTCAAGGCGGCCACCGGCGAGATCGCCACCGATGAGGAACTGGGCGGTGCCGAGATGCACGCGCAAACCGCCGGCACCGCTGAATACCTGGCCGAGAACGATGCCGATGGCGTGCGTCAGGTGCGGGAGATTGTCAGCTTGTTGTCGTGGAATGATCAGTTGCAGTGGGCCCCCGAACGTCACTATCAGGAACCGCTCTACCCCATCGACGAACTGCTCGGGCTGATTCCCGATGACCCGAAAAAACCCTATGACGTGCGCGAAATCATCGCGCGAATCGCCGACGGTTCGAACTTCCTCGAGTTCAAGGGTGAGTTCGATCAACAGACCGTCTGCGGTCATCTGCAGATTCAAGGTCGCGCCTGCGGGTTCATCGGCAACAACGGCCCGATCACGCCCAAAGGCGCGAGCAAGGCTGCGCAGTTCATTCAGCTGTGCGATCAGAGCCGGACGCCGTTGCTGTTCTTCCACAACACCACCGGGTTCATGGTCGGCACCGAATCCGAACAACAAGGCGTGATCAAGCACGGCGCCAAAATGATCCAGGCGGTGGCCAACGCCCGGGTGCCGAAACTGACGATCGTCGTCGGTGGCTCCTATGGCGCCGGCAACTATGCGATGTGCGGCCGCGGCCTCGACCCGCGTTTCATCTTCGCCTGGCCCAACAGCCGCACGGCGGTGATGGGCGGTGCCCAGGCCGGCAAGGTCCTGCGGATCGTCACCGAAGCCAAACAGCTCAAGGACGGTCTGGTACCTGACCCGAAAACGCTCGACATGCTGGAGCAGGTCACCGCTCAGAAACTCGACAGCCAGTCCACCGCGCTGTATGGCAGCGCCAATCTATGGGACGACGGTTTGATTGATCCCCGGGATACCCGGACGTTGCTCGGATACTTGCTGGACATCTGTCATGAGGCGGACATGCGGCCGATGCAAACCAACAGTTTTGGCGTGGCCCGGTTCTGAACCGGCCAGAGGAGAACAATAAAAATGATCTTCACCCAGGAACACGAAGCACTGCGCCGCACCGTTCGCCAATTCGTCGAGCACGAGATCAACCCGCACGTCGAGGAGTGGGAAAAGGCCGGGCGTTTTCCAATCCACGATCTCTTTCGCAAGGCGGGTGAGCTCGGCTTGCTGGGGATTTCCAAACCGGAAAAATTCGGCGGCATGGGGCTCGACTACAGCTATTCGATCGTCGCCGCCGAAGAGTTCGGCACCATTCATTGCGGCGGGATCCCGATGTCCATCGGCGTGCAAACCGACATGTGCACGCCGGCGCTGGCACGCTTCGGCTCCGATGAACTGCGTGAAGAATTCCTGCGGCCGGCGATTACCGGCGAACAGGTCGGTTGCATCGGCGTGTCGGAAGTCGGTGCCGGTTCCGACGTGGCCGGCTTGAAAACCACCGCCCGCAAGGACGGCGACGACTATGTGATCAACGGCAGCAAGATGTGGATCACCAACTCGCCGAGCGCCGATTTCATCTGCCTGCTGGCCAACACCTCGGACGACAAGCCGCACATCAACAAGTCGCTGATCATGGTGCCGATGAACACCCCCGGTATCAGCCTCAGTTCGCACCTCGACAAACTCGGCATGCGCAGTTCGGAAACCGCCCAGGTGTTTTTCGACAACGTGCGCGTACCTCAGCGCAATCGTATCGGTCATGAAGGTGCGGGGTTCATGATGCAGATGCTGCAATTCCAGGAGGAACGCCTGTTCGGTGCCGCGAACATGATCAAGGGCCTGGAATACTGCATCGACAGCACCATCGAGTACTGCAAGGAACGCAAAACCTTCGGCAATGCACTGATCGACAATCAGGTTATCCACTTCCGCCTCGCCGAGCTGCAGACCGAAGTCGAATGCCTGCGGGCGCTGGTCTATCAGGCCACCGAGCAATACATCAAAGGTCAGGACGTCACCCGCCTGGCGTCGATGGCCAAACTCAAGGCCGGGCGACTGGGCCGCGAAGTCAGCGACAGCTGCCTGCAATACTGGGGCGGCATGGGCTTCATGTGGGACAACCCGGTAGCCCGCACCTACCGCGACGTGCGGCTGGTATCGATTGGCGGCGGCGCCGACGAAATCATGCTGGGGATCATCTGCAAACTCATGGGCATCCTGCCGGGGAAAAGGAAATGAGCACCCTCCCGGTTTGCCAGACGTTGTTGCTCGAACCGCATAACGGCGTGCTGCACATCACCCTCAACCGACCGGAAAGCCGCAATGCCATGAGCTTGCAGATGGTCGCCGAGTTGCGTTCGGTGCTGTCGGCAGTGCGCGATGACCGTGAGATTCGGGCCCTGGTGATCGGCGGTGCCGGCGGGCACTTCTGCGCCGGGGGTGACATCAAGGACATGGCCAATGCCCGAGCCCAGGGACCGTCGGCGTACCGTGATTTGAATCGGGCGTTTGGCGCACTGTTGCAGGAAGTACAGCACGCGCCGCAAGTGGTGATCACGGTGCTGCAAGGCGCGGTGCTCGGCGGTGGATTGGGGCTTGCGTGCGTCAGCGATGTCGCCCTGGCGGACCACCAGGCGCAATTCGGTCTGCCGGAAACCAGCCTCGGCTTGCTGCCCGCGCAGATCGCGCCGTTTGTGGTTCAGCGCATCGGCTTGACCCAGGCTCGACGGTTGGCACTGACTGCAGCGCGATTTGATGGCACCCACGCCCGACGCATGGGGCTGGTGCACTTTGTCGAGCATGACGCGCAAGCGCTGGCCGAGCGTCTCGATGAAGTCCTGGCCCATGTGTTGTGCTGCGCGCCGGGGGCGAATGCGACGACCAAAAAACTGTTGCTGGCGAGTGCCGGGCAGCCTTCGGACGCGTTGCTGGATGAAGCGGCTGATTGGTTCAGTGAGGCGGTGACCGGGGCTGAAGGGGTCGAAGGGACCATGGCTTTCGTGCAGAAGCGCAAACCGGGGTGGGCCTCCTAAAAGCATCGCGGGCAAGCCCGCTCCCACAGGGATCTCCAGCGGTCATTCATTTATGGACACACCCGAGATCCATTGTGGGAGCGGGCTTGCCCGCGATGAGGCCATCACTTTCACCGAACAACTTGAGCGAAGACCCTGATGCCCGCCCTAAAAAAAATCCTGATCGCCAACCGCGGTGAAATCGCCTGCCGCATCCAGCGCACCGCCCAGGCCCTTGGCTACCGCACCGTCGCCGTGTTCAGCGACGCAGATGCCGACGCGCTGCACGTACAGATCGCCGACGAAGCCATCAACATCGGCCCGGCCCCGGTGCAGCAATCCTATCTGAACATCCCGGCCATCCTCGATGCCGCCCGCCGCACCGGCGCCGACGCGATCCACCCCGGCTATGGTTTCCTCTCGGAAAACGCCGGGTTCGCCCGCGCCTGCCGAGACGCCGGCTTGACCTTTATCGGCCCCAGCCCTGAAGCCATCGAACTGATGGGCAGCAAGCGCCTGTCGAAACTCGCCATGCTCGACGCCGGCGTGCCGTGCATCAAAGGCTATCAAGGCGCCGAGCAGGACGATGCGACCCTGAGCCGCGAAGCCGAACGCATCGGTTTTCCGCTGATGATCAAGGCCAGTGCCGGCGGTGGCGGACGGGGCATGCGTCTGGTGCACGAGGCCAGTGAGTTGCTGGCGCAGATCCGCACCGCACGCTCCGAGGCATTGCATGGGTTTGGCAGCGATGAGCTGATCCTCGAACAAGCGTTGATCGACCCGCGCCACGTTGAGGTTCAACTGTTCGGCGACCAACAGGGCAACTTGATCTACCTCGGCGAACGCGACTGCTCGATCCAGCGTCGCCACCAGAAAGTCATCGAGGAAGCGCCCTGCCCCGTCATGACCGCCGAATTGCGTCAGGCCATGGGCGAAGCAGCATTAAAGGCCGGTCGCGCGGTGAACTACGTCGGCGCTGGCACCGTGGAATTCCTGCTGGATGCACGCGGACAGTTTTACTTTCTGGAAATGAACACCCGGCTGCAAGTGGAACACCCGGTAACAGAACTGATCACAGGCCTCGATCTGGTGGCCTGGCAACTGCACGTCGCCGAAGGTCTGCCGTTGCCGTTGCGCCAGGAGCAGGTGCAACTCAGCGGCCATGCCATGGAAGTGCGCTTGTACGCCGAAGACCCGACCCAAACGTTTCTGCCTCAAACCGGGCGGATCGCGGCCTGGGAACCGGCATCTCAGGGCGGCGCACGGATCGATCATGGCCTGATCGAGGGGCAGCAGGTCAGCCCGTTCTACGACCCGTTGCTGGGCAAGATCATCGCCCATGGTGCCACCCGTGAAGAAGCCCGGCGCAAGTTGCTGCGGGCGGTGCAGGACAGCGTCTTGCTGGGCCTCGCCAGTAATCAGCGTCTGCTTGCCAGCCTGCTCGAACATCCGCGATTCATCAGTGGCGAGTTCAGCACCGGGTTCATTCCGACGTATTTTGCCGACCATCCCTGCCTGCACCCTTATGTACCCGACGCCGAAGAACTGGCGATTGCTGCTGCGCTGTTCTATCAGGCTTCTGCCCAGGCTCATCCCGCCGTGCTGGCCGGTTGGCGCAATAACGCCAGTGTGCCACTGCACTATCGCATCGGCCTGGAGGATCAGGACTGGCCGGTGCAATTGAACGCGGTGCCGGGCGAACCGTACCGGGTTGAAGCCGCCGGACAGGCGTTCGAACTGAGCATCATCCAGTGCGACGGACGCTGGGCCAGCCTGGAGATCGATGGTATCCGCCGGCGTTATGCCTACCGTCTCGACGCCGGGGAACTCTGGCTCTTCACCCGTCCCGGAAGTCTGCGGCTGATGGATTGCACACAGGCGCTGGTCAGCAGCGCGGCCAGCGCCAGCTCCGGCACACTCAAGGCGCCAATGGACGGCGCCATCGTCGATGTGCTGGTCACTGAAGGCAGCACGGTCAGCAAAGGCCAGCTGCTGGTGGTGCTGGAAGCCATGAAAATGGAACATCCGTTGAAATCAGGCATCGACGGCGTGCTCAAACGTTTGCAGGTCAGGGTCGGCGACCAGGTGAAAAATCGTCAGATTTTGTTGGAGGTCGAATAAGCCGCTAGGCGGATCCGCCGGGTTTGGCTACGCTCAAGCCCTATCAGGACGCGGATACCAGGAACCCTGCAATGCCTCACTGGCTGGTCATTGATCTGGAAGCCACCACCGATGAAGGGGGTTGGCCGGTTACAGAAATGGAAATCATCGAAATCGGTGCCACGCTGGTGGACCGCCAGGGTCGGGAGCTGGATCATTTCCAGCGGTTCGTGCGCCCGTTGCGCCGGCCCCTGCTCACGCCGTTTTGCCGCGAGCTGACCCGCATCACCCAGGCCAATATCGACAGCGCACAGCCGCTGACCGAGGTCTGGCCGGCCTTCGAACGCTGGCTCGGCCAACATCATTCACGCCTTGAAGGCTGGGCCAGCTGGGGCGATTACGATCGCAAGCAACTGCTGCAGGAATGGCAGAAGCTGCAACTCGACAGCGAACTGAGCCGCGTGCCGCACATGAACCTCAAACAGCGCTTTGCCAAGGCCCGACGCCTGGAACGCCCGCTGGGGCTCAACGGTGCGCTGCAACTGGCGGGCATGCAGTTCACCGGCCAGCAGCACCGGGCGCTGGAGGATGCGCGCAATACAGCGCGTCTGTTACCGCTGATTCTGCCCCTCTAGAGAGGTGACGGCGCCAAAGGCCTTGTGCATACTGGCCGGCCCTTTTTAGCCCTTTTCGAGGAATCGCCCATGTTTAAAGTCAACGAGTACTTCGACGGCACCGTCAAGTCGATCGCCTTTGGCACCGCTGAAGGTCCGGCGACCATCGGCGTCATGGCTCCGGGCGAGTACGAATTCGGCACCAGCCAGCGTGAAATCATGCACGTGGTAACCGGCGCCCTGACCGTCAAACTGCCGGACAGCACCGACTGGGAAACCTTCGAAGCCGGCAGCCAGTTCAACGTGCCAGCCAACAGCAAGTTCCAGCTGAAAGTGGCCGTCGATACCGCTTACCTGTGCGAATACCGCGGCTAAAACCCCGGGTTTTCACAGCGTAAAAAAAATGCCCGTGTTCTTGGACACGGGCATTTTTCATTCAGGGTCGTTTATTCCAGCACCGTGACCGGCATGCCGACTTCGAGTTGGCCATTGCCATCGTTGACCAGATTCTGGCCGAACATCGCGCCGTCTTCCTGAGCACGGTACTTCTGCAAGGTTGCGAGCGGTTCACGGTCATCGCTGCGCAAACCGGTTTGCGGATCGATGGTAGTCAGAATGCAACGTGAACACGGCTTGACCACGCGGAACTCGACATCGCCGATGCGGATACGCTTCCAGCCATCCTCGGCGTACGCCTCACTGCCCTCGATGACCAGATTCGGCCGAAAGCGCAGCATTTCCAACGGGCGCCCGACGCGTTGCGAAAGATCTTCCAGAGATGCCTGCCCGATCAGCAACAACGGGAAGCCATCGGCGAACGCGACCTGGTCATCATCCTTGCCATAGCCCGCCTGAGTGGTACGCGCGCGATCCAGCGGTACTTGCACCAGGCGAGTCGGCTTGCCGATGAATTCGCTGACCCAGGCACCCGCCTCGTCGCCGGCATCGGGGACGCGCAAGGTGTCGCGCCAGATGGTCACGCCACGCAGCTCAGCGTCACTGTCGGGCAAGGCGATATCGATCGGCGAACGGCCCGGAGCGCTGAGGGTCAAGCCACCGTCGGAATTCCGCAATGCCGACAACTGACTCATCTGCGCCACCGCACGCTGGGTCAGGAAGCGCCCGCTGGCCTCGTCCACCAGCATCCAGCGTCGATCCCCATCCAGCCCCAGTTTGTCGAGGCTAACCTGTTGCAGGGACTCGCCCATGCCGGATTTCAACGGAAAACGATAAAGCGCGCTCAGACGCAGCATGTTCAGCTCCCTGGTGGGCAAAAAACGCCACCCTATATGAGCTTGATCGCCGAATCAAAGATTGAGAATTGAATAATGCACACCTAGTGGGAGCGAACTTGCTCGCGAAAGCGGTGGAACAGTCGACATAAATGTTGACTGTAAACCGCCTTCGCGAGCAAGCCCGCTCCCACAGTTTGACCGTGGCTAGCCTTTGAATCGTTATCAGGCAGGCACTTCGTCGAGCATCAGGCGCTGGCGCACCACGTCGACCAGTTTGTCCGGCTGGAATTTGGAGAGGAAGTTGTCGCAACCGACCTTCTTCACCATCGAGTCGTTGAAGCTGCCGGACAGCGACGTGTGCAGCACAACGTAAAGACCACGCAGACGCGGATCGTTACGGATCTCGGTGGTCAGGCGATAGCCGTCCATTTCCGGCATTTCTGCGTCGGTGAAGACCATCAGCAGCTTGTCGGTCATGTTCACGCCGGTATCGGCCCAGCCCTTGAGCATGTTCAGCGCTTTCAAGCCGTCGCTGGCGATGTGCATCTTCACGCCCAACTGGCCGAGGGTGTCGCGCAATTGCGAGAGCGCCACGTTGGAGTCGTCCACCAGCAGCACTTCGCGGCCACGGGCGCGCTCCAGGACCGGATCGTCGAGCTTGTCGCGGGACACCTTGGCGTTGTACGGGACGATTTCGGCGAGGACTTTTTCGACGTCAATGATTTCCACCAGCTGATCATCGACCTTGCTGATGGCAGTCAGGTAATGCTGGCGGCCGGCGCTGGTCGGGGGCGGCAGAATAGCTTCCCAGTTCATGTTGACGATGCGGTCCACGCCACCCACCAGGAACGCCTGCACCGAGCGGTTGTATTCGGTGACGATAATCGTACTGGTAGGGCTTGGCACCAGCGGACGCATGCCGATGGCCTGAGACAGGTCAATCACCGGGAGCGTCTGACCACGCAGGTTGACTACACCGCAGACAAACGGATGGCGCTGGGGCATCAGGGTCAGCTTCGGCAGCTGCAACACTTCCTGCACCTTGAAAACGTTGATCGCGAACAATTGCCGCCCAGCCAAGCGGAACATGAGAATTTCCAGGCGATTCTCACCCACCAGTTGCGTGCGTTGGTCTACCGTGTCGAGAATGCCGGCCATCAATGACTCCTGAGCTTGTTCGGATGAATTCACTAAAGAAGGTTATCGGCTGTTTTTGCCGGACCTTGACCCCCATACAAAATGCCACGCGCAGGCATTGATGTCACATTAACATCATGCTTTACTGGACACCTCAATTCATCTGCTTCACTCCCTGCGGCGCGACAACAGTTCGCACGTTAGGTTCCCCTGTGTAAGGGATTCCCCTAGTAACAATCAGGCCCAACCTGATATTCGCAATATCCAATAGCCATTAATGTGACGCCATTCTCATTGCATGAACGGAGTCAGGCTTTTGTGTGTGATCGCAGGTCAGTGGCCATCCACCCTCTCGAATTCCCCTGCCTGCATCCGCGCCGGCCGGAGCGCGATCTCACAACGGCACTGCAACGTCGGGGCCCTGATGGTCCTGGCCGACACACACGACATTCCCTCATTTGACATGACGTTGTGGAGATAAGCATGCCGAACCATAAAGAGTGGGCCCAGCGACTCCCGGTGTTTCTGGTCGAGGCTGAAACGCTCCTGGCCAAATCCGAGGAATGCCTGAGCCATCTGCAACTGATCAGCAATGACAAGGACGCCATCGACTGCATGATGAGCACCCTCCTCAAACTGGCCAACAAGGCTGACGCCCTGGCTTTGGTCGCGGTTTCGGAGTTTTCGCTGCACATTCATGGCCTGCTGAATCATGCCCAGAATCACGTAGACCTGCATGATCAGGCATTGAGCGCGCTGAAAGACTGTTTCACATTGATGGCGTGGCAGCTCGAACTGATCGATCAAAACACCGGCCAGCTCAGCCTGGATGACAGCGAACAGACATCGCTGATCGAGGCCTTTGCCTTTCAGGTCGGACAAAGCCAGTTTCAGCCACCCGCCCACTCAAAACCGTTCAGGCTCGTTTCTTTTTCGGAACAACAGGCTTAATTTTCTGATAACTACGCGATAGCTCGTATTGTTATTGCCATGAAGCCACTCTTTAACTTGAGCACGCTCATGTCGCAATTGAATACTTCATATCTGTCAACGACAGCTCAATACAAATACCCCTCTCCTGCCGCCAAACATTTTCCATTGTGGAACTAACGTCCAAATCCATAATTTCCTGACTGTACGGACATATATACCAAACGCGACCAACGGTTTCTTAAGTGGTATTATGCCGCCCATTAGTTGACGTCAATTAATGGCAGAGTGACTCAGACAGAGACCCGTCAGTCAACATGACCGGTCTGCCCGCAGCGAACATCCATTGGCTCCATCCGCTATGTACGCCAGCCTCAAGTCAATCACCACGTGGCCACCCTCCCGAGAAAACGCGCGCCGGTTCACGCTGTTGCTGTGTACCTGCTCGGCGCTCGGCAGTCTGGCGATCTATAGTCTGTCCATACGCCTGCCACTCAGTCTGCTGCTGCTCAATATTGCGGCGCTGGCTTGCGTCCTGGTGCAGTATTGCCTCTCGCGTAAATCTATAAAGTTCGAACCACAAGAGCTGGCCGACCGATTATTGAAGGTTCAGGAAAACGAACGTCACCGGCTCAGTCGGGAACTGCATGACGATATCGGCCAGTTACTGACTGCGGCGAAACTTCAAAGTGAATGGCTCAAACGCCGAATGCCCGAAGAGCTGCAAGATCAATGCGCGACGCTCTGTGACACGCTGGAAGAAACCCTGACAAAAGTTCGTGATGTATCGGCCATTCTCAATCCCAGGCAGCTGACCAGCCTTGGGCTGGAAGCCAGTCTGCGTGCGCATTTGCTCAAGACGCTGGCTAATACGCAGGTGCACTGGAGCCTGGAGTGCCACTCACGATTGACCGGCATACCGGAAGAAATGGCCGTCGCCGCCTTTCGAATCACCCAGGAAGCGGTGACCAATATATTGCGTCATGCCGAAGCGAAAAATCTGTTGGTTCGCCTGCAACGCCAGCCTCAAGGCCTGACGCTGTTGATCAGCGATGACGGCCAGGGTTTCGCGCCGGCGACGGATCCCGGCCGTGAGGGACAACGTGGAATGGCCGGGATGTCGGAACGGATCGACCAGTTGGGCGGCACCCTGAGCGTGACCAGCGAGCCGGGCAAAGGTACTCAAATCGAAGCTCTCTTCCCGTGGGCGCCACGTGCGCTGGAACGGGCCAGTACGAATAAGGTTATGCATTGACTTGTAACTTACTTTTGGTGGATGACCACTCGCTGATCAGAGCTGGCGTGCGTGCTCTGGTACTGGATATTCCCGGCTACGCGGTAATCGGTGAGGCCAATGACGGTTCGCAGCTGCTCGAGATGGTCGAGAGACTGTCCCCGGACATCGTGCTGCTGGATATTTCCATGAAGGAAACCGGAGGCCTTGAAGCCTTGCAGCGACTCAAGCGAGTACGCCCGCAAAGCAAAGTGTTGATCCTGTCGATGCACACCGACCCGGCGCTCATCATGCAGGCACTGGAATCCGGTGCCCACGGCTACCTGCTCAAAGACACAACGGCCACCGAACTCGAACATGCGCTGGATGCCCTGCGTAACAACGAGCGCTACCTGAGCCCGGCCATTGCCCATACCGTCATCAACCAGGCGCTGACCCGAAACCAGAAGCACCAACCGGAACCCGCCGACTCGCACAACCTGACGGCGCGCCAGCTGGAAATCCTGCGACTGATCGTTCGCGGAAAATCCACCCGGGAGATCGCCAACGGCCTGGGCCTTAGCATCAAGACGGTTGAAACCCATCGCTCGCAAATCATGAAGCGCTTGCAGATCTACGATGTGGCAGGCCTGGTCCTGTTCGCAGTGCGTGAGCAAATCATCAGCCTGGACGATTGATCGCTGCAGGAATACTCAGCAACGGCGAATGCTCGGGCAAATGCACCCGCAGTGCCGCCGGGCGCGCCGAGAAGCGCAGGCTTTCACCTTCAAGCGGTTCGCCATCAAGGTTAATATAGAGGCCTTCCGAGACCTTGATCTCGACCCATGGCAAGCGAGCGCGCACAAACATGTTGTCGATGCCGAAACCATCGGTAAGCAAGCTTTTCAACGTACCCACCACTTCCTGCGGCGCAGGCAGAATGCTGATATCCAGCAGACCGTCGTCTGCCAGTGCGTGCGGGCACAGCACATGACCACCGCCCGCCTGGCGTCCATTGCCGATGCCTAATGCCAGAAGCTCGCCACTCCACTGAAAGTCCGGGCCATGCAGCTCACCATAAGCCGCATGCAATTCACTGAAGCGTGATAAACCGGTGAACAGATAAGCCGCGCCGCCCAGTACTTTTTTCAAGTCTTCCGAGGTGTTCGCCGTCACCTGGCTACCGAAGCCGCCCGTGGCCATGTTCAGGAACACCTGTCCACCGACCTCGCCCAAATCGATGGCATGCGGTTCAGCGTCCAGAAGATTCAAGGCCTGAGCGGGTTCCAAAGGTACACCCGCGGCGCGGGCGAAATCGTTGGCGGTTCCCAATGGCATCAGCACCAGACTGGCCTGCGTCGAATGCGCGGCCATGGCCTCGGCAATATCGCGCAACGTCCCGTCACCACCGCCGGCGATGATCTGCGTGTGGCCTGCCGCCAACGCTTCGTCTACCAACCGCTGTGCGTCGCCGGCCTCCCAGGTCAGTCGGACAGCCAACTCCCACCCTTGTGCGCGCCGTTCTTCGACGGCAGCCCGGACTTCCTCGTTGAGCGCCTGCTTGCCGTGCAGAATCAACAGTGCCTTGCGTTCGCCCATTGTGGTCACTCCCATGATTGAATCCCGTATGGGAAATGTGACCCCGTTGCACCCCATAAAAGTCGCAAAAAAATGAATTATTTCAAGCCGAGCGGTATTGAGGTCCTACAAGGCGGGATTTTTTCTTACAAAACGTGAGGAATCGGCTCAATTGACCCCCAACGCCGATTGGTACAACTTGGCGGTACGTTTATCCGTCATCAGCAGGAACTACAGGGACGTATCATGCAAAACCTTGACATCAGGTTGCCGGTGACTTCGGTCACTCCGCTCGCAGACAGGCGGGCCAGCTATCAAGTCGAATTCAAATGCGCAAAACCCAATGGAGAAGTTGAAATGGAACCTCGTGTCGCTGAACTGGAAACACACCTCAAATATATCCGCAGAGACATGGAAGAAGTCCGGGGTGACGTCAAGTCCATCAAACACAGGCTCGCCTACTCCGCCGGCGGAACAGCTGTGGTTCTGGGGCTTCTGGGGTGGATCGCCAACAGCCGTTTCGACCAGTTGGTGGCACTTCTCGCTCGATAGGAAGACGCCAGGAATGCAAAACCCGGTTCAATGAACCGGGTTTGTGTGACAGGTGTGCGGCAGGGGTCAGCCCAGGACTTCACTCAGCGGGATGAAGCCGACGCTGTCACCTTCCACCAATGTGCGATCTTCCCCCACTTCGACCAGACCATCGGCCCACGCGGCGCTACGCAGCACACCCGAACTCTGATTCTTGTAAATGATTGCCCGGCCGTTCTCCAGACGTCCTCGCAAATACTCGCGTCGATTGCCGGCCTTGGGCCAGACAAACCCTGCAGGCACCTGCACCTTCAAGGGTTCGACATCTTTTACCCCCTGACGGCGCAAGAGATAAGGTCTCGCCAACAAGGCAAAGGTCACCAGCGTCGACGCCGGATTACCGGGTAACCCGATCACCGGAACCCCGCGAAAATGCCCGAACGTCAGCGGCTTGCCCGGTTTGATCGCGAGTTTCCACAACGTGAGCTCACCCTCTTCCCGCAGGGCAATGCCCAGAAAATCGGCTTCACCTACCGATACGCCACCGGTCGACAGTATCAAGTCGACATCCTTCAACTCGCCGAGGCGAGCACGAGTCGTCTCAAGGTTATCCGGAAGAATACCGGCGTCGATCACTTCACAGCCCAAGCGCTGCAACCAGCTGCAGAGCAACACTCGGTTGCTGTTGTAGATCTGGCCTGGCCCCAGTGCCTGACCCGGTTCAACCAGTTCATCGCCGGTGGAGATTACCGCAACGCGCACCTTGCGAATCACCTCCAGCTCGGCGCATCCCAGTGATGCAGCGAGCCCCTGCTCGATCGGGCCAAGGCGTGTGCCCGCAGGCAGAATCAACTCACCGACGGTGGTTTCCTGACCTTGTGGACGGATGTTCTGTCCTGACGTGAGGACCTCGAGGAAACGCACTCGCTCATCCGTCAGGACCTCGGCGTTTTCCTGCATCTCGACGCAGTCGGCACCCGCAGGCACCGGCGCACCAGTGAAGATTCGCGCGCAGGTGCCTGGCTTTAGAGGCTCCGGAGCGGCACCTGCAAAAATCTTCTGGCTGACGGACAACGGCTCCCCCGTCCAGTCGGCCATGCGCAGAGCGTATCCGTCCATCGCACTGTTGGGCCACGGCGGCAAATCAAGGGTCGAGACCAGGTCAGCAGCCAACACACGACCTTGAGCCTGCGCCAACGGCAGGCGTTCACGCTCGGCAATCGGCGTGGCTTCGGCCATGTCCAGCAAGCGCGCCAGTGCCACCTCGACGGCCATCAGGCTGCCTGTCTTGCCTGGCTTACCCGCGGGATTCACAGGGTGCCGCCTGTTTCAGATGAGCGACGAAATTGCACGGGCGGTGCCGGGAATCCAGTTGTTCGGCAAGAATGCCATCCCACCCGGTGCGCACGGCATTGGTGGAGCCCGGCAAGCAGCACACCAGCGTGCCGTTGGCGAGACCGGCCAGCGCACGGGATTGCACAGTGGAGGTGCCAATATCCGCCACCGAAATCTGGCGGAACAGCTCACCAAAGCCGTCGACCTGCTTGTCCAGCAGGCAGCTCACCGCTTCAGGGGTGCTGTCGCGCCCCGTGAAACCGGTGCCACCGGTGATCAACACCACCTGCACGACATCGTCGGCAATCCAGTTGGCAACTTGCGCGCGAATTTTGTAGAGGTCATCTTTAAGCAGAACCCGGAAGGCCAGGTTATGGCCCGCAGCACTCAAGCGGTCAACAAAGAGCTGGCCTGATGTGTCGGTTTCCAGGGTACGGGTATCGCTGACCGTCAGCACCGCGATGTTGAGCGGCGCGAAAGGTACATCAGCCTTGGCTTTCATAGGCTCGTCCAGTTGTAGGAGAAACAGCCCGGTGTTATATCACAGCGCCCCTTTTTTTTGCCGCCCCCATGGAGACCTGCCATGACCTTGAATACACAGTTGTCGCCCTGCTCCATTCTGCTCCTGGCAGGTGGTCGCGGCCAACGTATGGGTGGTCAGGACAAAGGATTGATCGAGTGGCAGGGTGAGCCACTGATTGCGCATCTCCATCGCAAAACCCGACCGCTGAGCGACGACCTGATCATCTCCTGCAACAGAAACCTGGAAAAGTACGCGCCCTACGCCGACCAGTTGGTCCATGACGATGAAGGTGACTTCCCGGGGCCCTTGGCCGGTATTCGTGCAGGCCTGAAGGCCGCTCGCCATGAGCATCTGATGGTATTGCCGTGCGATGTACCACGCATCGATGCTGCGCTGCTCAACAGCATGCGCGAATCGGCCAGCCAGCACCCGGACAAACCCACGATGTTGCGTCATGGGGAGCACTGGGAACCTTTGCTCTGCATCATCCCCGTAGCCTTGAGCCAAGCGTTCGAAAAGGCCTGGCAGGAAGGCGAACGCAGCCCGGGCCGCCTCATGCGAAAACTGGGCGCAATTGCCCTGCAATGCCCTGACAACGATCCCCGCCTGGCCAACCTCAATACCCCGGAGTTGCTGAGTGCCCACAACAACGTGTCAGATTGACACTAGCCACGGAACTTGCACGCGTTGTATACGTCTCACGCTCAGTAACCAAAGAATTCCAATTCGGAGACACACCCATGACACAACGGACCCTCGCCACTTTCATGCTCGCACTGGGCCTCGCGACCCTTGCAGGTTGCTCATCGCCTGCTGTGATCACATTGAATGACGGTCGCGAAATCCAGGCCGTCGACACGCCAAAATACGACGACGACGCTGGTTTCTACGAGTTCGAGCAATTGGACGGCAAGAAAACCCGCGTCAACAAGGATCAGGTTCGTACCGTCAAAGAGCTGTAATCCTTGCGGTGATACCGGATACAGAAAAGCCCGCTTTACGCGGGCTTTTTCATGGCTGAAAAACGACCATCACCATTGCAGGGTGATGGTGCTTTCGAAGTCTCTTTGCTCACCGGTAACCGGGTCCACAAATCGCAGCCCCTGTGCCAGAAGCTTCAACGGGTTGGCATAGTCGTCTTCGACATCCTTGAGCACGTGCGGATAGAACGGGTCATTGCAAATGCTGGCGCCCAGCGCCGTCATGTGTACCCGCAACTGATGCTTCTTGCCCGTCACCGGGTAAAGCCCGTAGCGCCAGAGATCACCGTTCTTCTCCCTGACTTCGACAGCCGTCTCGGTATTGCTGACACCCGGTCCTTCCTGCATGCGGAAGAAAGGCTCGCCATCGATGAGCCGACTCTTGTGAACCAAGGGAAAGACCCTTTCAGGCAATGCCTTGGCAATGGCTTCGTAGCGTTTATCGATCTGCCGCGTGGGAAACAACGACTGGTACGCGGAACGGCTCTGAGGGTTGGCAGAGAACAGCACCAGCCCCGCCGTATGCCGGTCGATGCGATGCAAAGGCACCAGATGCGGGTTATCGAGTCGGCGAATCAACCGCCGCAGCAATGTCTGCTCTACATATTCGCCCGCCGGCGTCACTGGCAGAAAGTGCGGCTTGTCTGCCACCACCAGATGTTCATCCGCATACAGAATCGACTCGATCACAGGGATCGGCTTTTCGTCCGGCACTTCCCGAAAATAGTGAATCCGCAGACCTTCCTTGTAGGCAAGATCAAGGGCGATTGGCACGCCATGCCCGTCCAGCACACGGCCACGAGCAATTCTGTCCAGCCATTGTTCACGACCGATGGCGCCAAAGTGTTCACACAGGCAATCGAGCACGGTCTGCCACGGCCCTGGCGGCAAGTAGAGTGTGCTGGCCTGGTTGTGCGCAGCAGAAAAAGATGAAGTGGACATACGAAGCTCTGACTCTCGACACAGGGCGGCATTATCCAGCAGTGGCCGGAACGAACCTAGAAGAGAATCCTCAGGCCGGAATCGACTGCGAGCGCGCCGCCGCTTCGGTGAACTCCTTGAGCCAGCGCAACACATCGACCGCTTCCCAGCGCCCCGGATCATAAAGTGCGTACAACAACCCCTGATAACCCACGACATCCAGCTGCCGGTGATAGCCCGCACGTTGGAAAAGTGCCTCGATTTCGGCGAAACAGGTATTGAAATGCAGCTTGTTGAACGGGGTTTTCCCTTCCGTGACCAGACCATCCAGTTGCAACTCGAGGACGGCTTCACGCACCACGTCCACCGACATCCGGTTAACGCTGTTCTTCAATTGTTCTACATTGACCACGACTCACCCCTCTCACGCCCGGCTTGCCCCTATCCGATTAACGGAAACTGCAAGGGCAGGCTCCTGAATAACTGTATGCGCATACAGTACCCGAACACGAAGACTTAAGCCAAGGGATCAATCGTAAAGCTCGACCGCCGGGAAGATTGTTGTAAAACCCGATCAGCGCAGGAAGCTCACCACCTGATCGGCACTGAACGGCCAGCCCAGCTCAGCACCGGTATCGATTCGGCGTAATACCGGAATACGCAGGCTGTAGGCTTCGAACCATGTTTCGTCGTCAGCGATATCTACCAACTCCACCAGCAGGCCGCGTTCGACGAACTCCATCAGCATGGCTTCCGCCACTTCACAGAGGTGGCACCCAAGGGTGCCGAACAGCTGACATTCAGGAAGCATGAGCGCTCAACCGAAAAATTAAGTGATTATTCTAGGCTTGCCCCGAAAAACCGTCGAGCCATTGAATCGTCGGCTGGGGCATGATCGGAGCGGCTGCGGTAAAACCCTGATGCACATCAATCGCCCGAAATGTCTTTTACGTGATGCTCTCGGCTTTTTTGCCTCTACGCTAGAGTAGCCAGCGCCTGTCATTGGAGTTTTCGTGTTCGCCAACCTGTTGATCATTCTCGCCTCCTCCCTGGTGGTGATTGCACTGTTCCAGCGCCTGCGCCTGCCGCCGGTGCTGGGTTACCTGTGCGTGGGGCTGATGATCGGCCCCACGGCATTCAACTGGATCAATGAAAGCGAAGAGTTGCCCGACCTCGCCGAACTCGGGGTGGTGTTCCTGCTGTTCACCCTCGGGCTCGAGTTTTCCCTGTCGAAAATGCTCGAATTGCGCAAAGTGGTGTTCAGGCTCGGCAGCCAGCAAGTGCTGATCACCGCGATACTGCTGGGGAGTTTGCTGATGCTGTTCGGCATGTCGGCGACGCCCGCGCTGCTGCTCGGAGCCGGTCTGTCGTTATCTTCTACAGCCATTGTCAGCAAGGAACTCGGGAGTCTCGGCGAGATTTTCAGCAGCCACGGCCAGAACGCCATCGCCGTATTGCTGTTCCAGGACATCGTGGCAGTGTTGCTGTTGACGCTGGTGCCGGTGTTCGCCGGCAACAGCGATCAGGTCTGGTACTGGGCGTTACCACTGACGCTCGGCAAGACCGTCGTGCTCTTCGTCGGCCTGCTGATGGCCAGTCGCTGGTTTCTGCCACGGCTATTTCATGAAGTGGCGGCCGCCCGCTCTGCAGAATTGTTTGTACTGTTGGCACTGGTGATTGTTTTGCTGACGGCCTGGCTCACTCACCTGCTCGGACTCTCCCCTGCCCTGGGTGCCTTTCTCGCCGGCATGTTGCTGGGAGAAAGCCACTACCGCCATCAGATCGAAGCCGACATCCGCCCGTTTCGCGACATTCTGCTCGGGGTGTTCTTCGTCAGCATTGGCATGCTCATCGATTTGCAGCTGTTCCTCAATCACGGCTTGCTGATCCTCGGTCTGACCGCTGGGTTGCTGCTGATCAAGGGGTGCGTGGTCGCGCTGCTGGTCAAATGGCGCGGCAGTGATGTTGAAACTGCCTGGCGCAGCGGACTGGCACTGGCCCAGGGCGGCGAGTTCTGCTTCGCGTTGATGGCCCTGATGCAACAGAACAGAATGATGCCCGCCGACCTCGGCGGGTTGCTGCTGGCCGCGACCTTCTGCTCGATGCTGCTGACGCCGCTATTGCTGCGCGCGGCGCCCCGCATCGCGACACGCCTGCACCGCAAGCCCAACGAAGAAGCCAAACTCGAGGAAATAAGCACGCTAAACGCCGGTTTGCACAGCCACGTGGTGATCTGTGGCTACGGTCGCGTGGGTCAGTCGATCGGGCGAGCGCTGCGCAATGCGCTGCAGCCTTATATCGCGCTGGACACCGATCCGGTGCGTGTCCAGGAAGCCGCCGTGGGTGAAACCTGTGTGCACTATGGCGATTCACGGCGCGGTGAGCTGCTGCTGGCGGTAGGGCTGGCACGCGCCAGGCTACTGGTGATTGCCGTGGACCAGGCCGATATCGCGTTACTGATTCTCAAGGAGGCGCGCCTATTGAATTCGACCGTTCCAATCCTGGTACGCACTCGGGACGACAGCCAACTGGCCGAGTTGAAAGCAGCCGGCGCCAGCGAAGTCGTGCCCGAGTTACTGGAGTCGAGCCTGATGCTCGCCTCCCACGCGTTGATCATGCTGGGTCTACCCGCACATCAGGTCCAGGAGCGGGCTAACCAGATACGGCGTGACCGCTATCGCTTGCTACACGGCTTTTATCCCGGCGCCAACGATGAAGAGAACTGACTCAATCCTGGCTCACGGCGCCGATCTTGTGCACCGACAGGTCTGCGCCGTAATACTCTTCTTCCTGGCTCAGGCGCAGGCCATGAAGCGCCTTGATCACGCCATACACCGCGAAACCACCGGCCAGCGCTACGACCACTCCCAGCGTGGTGCCGATCAACTGGCTGATCAGGCTTACACCGCCCAGACCACCCAAGGCACTTTGGCCAAAGATGCCGCAAGCGACTCCGCCCCAGACACCGCACAGGCCATGCAATGGCCAGACACCCAATACGTCATCGATGTGCCATTTGCCTTGGGCCGCAGTAAAGCACCAGACAAACAGCGCCCCGGCGATGGCGCCTGTCGCCAGCGCTCCTACCGGGTGCATCAGATCGGAACCGGCGCAGATTGCCACCAGCCCGGCCAGCGGGCCGTTATGCAGAAAGCCCGGGTCATTGCGCCCGACGATCAGCGCCGCCACAGTGCCGCCGACCATGGCCATCAGCGAGTTCACCGCCACCAGCCCGCTGACCCCTTGCAAGGTTTGCGCGCTCATCACGTTGAAACCGAACCAGCCAACGATCAGGATCCACGACCCCAACGCCAGAAACGGGATGCTCGAGGGTGCAAACGCCACCAGTCTTCCGTCGCGATAGCGACCTTGTCTTGGACCGAGCAACACCACCGCCGCCAGCGCCAGCCACCCGCCCATGGCGTGAACCACCACGGAGCCGGCGAAATCATGGAAACTGGCGCCAAAGCGCTCCAGCAACCAGGCTTGCAGGCCAAAGTTACCGTTCCAGATCATGCCCTCGAAAAACGGATAGATGAACGCCACGATCAGCGCCGTCGCACACAACTGTGGTACGAACCGCGCACGCTCGGCGATGCCGCCGGAAATGATCGCGGGTATCGCCGCCGCGAACGTCAGCAGAAAGAAAAACTTCACCAGGCCATAACCATGATCGGCATTGATCACCGCCGCCGGTTGCAGGAAGGTCACTCCGTAGGAAATCCAATAGCCTATAAAGAAATAGGCCAGGGTCGAAATGGCGAAGTCGCTGAGGATCTTCGACAAGGCGTTGACCTGATTCTTCTGTCGAACCGTACCGACTTCGAGAAAGGCAAAACCGGCATGCATGGCCAAAACCATGACAGCACCAATCAAGATGAACAACGTGTTGGAGCTATGGACCAGACTGTCCACAGCGCTTTGCAGATTTTCCATGGTGTTGGCAGACCTGAAGGCTAAAAAAGCACCAAAGCAGTTCGCGCAGACAATTCGTGCACCAAGTTGCAACCTTTCAGGATCTACACATTGATCCTGATGTGCCGCTTTGGCGCACAAGGCGGGAACCTTTGCGCGGGTTTTCATTATTTGAGATAAGGTTTTGCTCGAATCCTGCCCGGCAACAGCGCAATCACGCTGGCCGGCGCACCACGACAAAGCAAAAGTTGTACCAGTGATTTGCACTGAACCTTCACGCAAGGCTCATACTCGAACGCAACAGAAGCCACTTACGGAGATCACCAATGGCCAGCATCAAGGCAAAGACTGCTCAAGAAATCCTGATGAATGATTTTCAGACACTGGTCAGCGACACTGAACGGTTGCTGGAACACACCGCAACCTTGGCTGGCGATCAGGCTGATGAGTTGCGTGAGCAAATCCACGAAAGTCTGCTGCGTGCACGCGAAACCTTGAAACTGACCGAAGACTCCCTGCGCGAACGCGGCAAGGCCGCCGTTACCGCCACCGAAGACTATGTACAGGCCAACCCATGGCAATCGGTCGGGATCGCAGCCGGTGTGGGTTTCCTGATTGGTCTGCTGGCAACCCGGCGCTGATTATGGCGATCGGCGAATCCGGCTCGTCCGCGACGGGCCCAAGCTCTTCACCGCGGCGCCTGGGTGCCGCATTCCTTGGATTGCTGCACAGCCATGTCGAGCTGTTCGGCATCGAATTGCAGGAACAAAAGGCCCGTACCGTCAGCCTGTTGCTGTTCGCAGGCCTGGCGTTGGTGTTTGCCTTGCTGTTGCTGGTGGGATTGTCGACGCTGGTGTTGATCCTCTTTTGGGACACTTATCGCCTGACGGCCATCATCGGGCTCTGCGTGTTCTACACCCTTGCCTGCATCTTCTGCGGGATGCGTCTGAGGGCGGCGATCTTCGATGAATCCTCGCCCTTCCATGGCACCCTGGAAGAATTGGCCAATGATCGGGAGCGCCTGCTGCCATGAACCTGCCTGAACTGCCTCACAACAGCTCGCGCACGGAAATGCGCAAGGCGCTGATTCGCTTGCGCATGGAAATGCATCGCCAGGAAATTCGTCACGAATCCGCGCAACTGCTGCAACCCTTGCAGCGGGTGCGCGGGATGACGCAAAACCTGCAAGACGGTTTCGGCATCAAGCATGCCCCGCTCTGGGGCGTGGCGGCCGTGACCCTGCTGGGCTTTTTGACTGGCAAGGGCACCAGGAATGGCGGCGTGAGCAGCCTGACTCGATTGGTACGCCTGGGCACCACATTGGGGCCGTTGATCAAACTGATCATGCAAGGCAACTCGCCCAAACACTGAAGCCGCTATCTGGCTGCATTCTTGCAATATCACCGGGATGAACCTCTTTATCGAGAGGTTCACACCTGCCTGCCTACCCGGCCATCAGGTTTCATCCAAAAACAAGACCTACTAAGGAGGCCTCGTGATCGACGGGCAACCGCTTGCCTGCTTTCAACCGTTCATCGATACCGCCACCGGCCGTATCGCCGGCGTCGAGGCATTGGGCCGACTGCGTCAAGCCGACGGTCAACTGACCTCCGTGGGACCGCTGTTTGCCGACCCGCGAACCCCGGCCATCGCGCTCCGCCGTCTGGATCGCCAGATCCGTGATAACGCCCTGAGCCGTCTGCACGAAGCGCCCGCCGACTGGTTTCTCAGCCTGAACATTTCGCCGCGCTGGATCAGTCGCTTGCGCCCGGACCAGGCGCTGCCCAGCCTCAAGCAATTGAAGCAGCATGGCGTCGACCCACAGCGAATCGTTTTCGAAATCACTGAACTGGGCGGCGACATCCAGCGGCTGGCAGATGTGGTGGCGCGATACCGGCAAGCCGGTGCGCGGATCGCCATCGATGATTTCGGTGCAGGTTACTCACAGCTCGATCGTGTGCTCGCTCTGCAACCGGACATCCTCAAGCTGGATATGCGGCTGTTCCAGGCCGCTGCGTTGGGCGGGCCCAGCAGTGACGTGGTCAAGGCCCTCGCGCTAATGGCGGAAAAAACCGGCTGCTGGATCATTGCCGAAGGGGTGGAAACCGAAGCGCAACTGAATTTTGCCCTCGAGTGCGGCTCGCGCTACGTGCAGGGTTTTCTGTTCGCCCGCGCGCAAGTGGACTTCTTTGCCACCGACGCTTTTGTCGAGCGTTTCGCCCAACTGCGTCAGCGCTATGTCCAACAGAAACTGGCTGAACGCGGCCGACTGATGATCATGCGCCAGCAACTCAGCGAACTGATGGCGATCCTGCAAACGTGGGCCCAGACGTGCGCGCCACTCAGCGCCTTGCCACAGCTGGACGCCTTTCCCTGGCTGTTGCGTTTCTATCAATGTGACCGCCACGGCACGCAACTGACGCCGAACCTTGAATGGCGCAACAACGGCTGGGAAGCCGACGATCGCTACCTGGGACACAACTGGTCATGGCGTCCGTACTTCTATCACTTGCTGGCTGAGGGTTGGGATGAGCGCCGGCTGACGCTTTCCAACACTTACCGCGATGCCACCAGCAACCAGTATTGCCTCACGGCCGGGCAGTTTTTCAACAACGGCGAGCGACTGCTACTCATCGATATCGACGCCGCCGGGCTATAGGCGCCGAGCTTGCTCACGATGAAGCCAGTTCACTCGATACCGCAGCGCCTGACATACCGTCATCGCGAGCAAGCTCGGCGCCTACAGGTGCATGCGTGTTTTTCCCTTGCAGGCCATGGCGCGAACCCGGAAGCTTAAGGCTCAGTCACCTGACGGAGAGAACCAGCCTTGGATTGGCAAACCCTGCTCACCCGCGAACGCCTCGGAAAGCCTCTGCACAGCCCGGAAGAACTCGGCCGCAGCCCTTTTCACAAAGACCATGACCGAATTATTTTCTCGGGCGCGTTTCGCCGCCTCGGGCGCAAGACCCAAGTCCACCCGGTCTCCAGCAACGATCACATCCACACGCGCCTGACCCACTCACTGGAAGTCAGTTGCGTCGGCCGTTCGCTGGGTATGCGCGTCGGCGAAACCATTCGCAGCGCCCTGCCCGACTGGTGCGAACCCAGCGACCTTGGCATGGTGGTGCAATCGGCTTGCCTGGCCCACGACATTGGCAATCCACCCTTCGGTCACTCCGGTGAAGACGCGATCCGCCACTGGTTCCAGCAAGCCGCCGGCCGCGGATGGCTGGAAGCAATGAGCGAAGTCGAACGTGATGACTTCCTCAACTTCGAAGGCAATGCTCAAGGCTTCCGCGTGCTCACCCAGCTGGAATACCACCAGTTCGATGGCGGCACACGACTGACCTACGCCACCCTGGGCACCTATCTGAAATACCCCTGGACGGCCAAGCACGCCGACTCGCTGGGTTACAAGAAACACAAGTTCGGCTGCTATCAGAGTGAATTGCCATTGCTGGAACAGATCGCTCATAAACTCGGCCTGCCGCAACTTGAGGAACAACGCTGGGCACGCCATCCGCTGGTGTATTTGATGGAGGCCGCCGATGACATCTGCTACGCGCTGATCGACCTCGAAGATGGCCTGGAAATGGAGTTGCTGGAGTACGCCGAAGTCGAGTCCCTGTTGCTGGACCTGGTGGGCGACGATCTGCCGGAAACCTATCGCCAGCTCGGCCCGCGGGATTCGCGTCGTCGCAAACTGGCAATCCTGCGGGGCAAAGCCATCGAGCACCTGACCAACGCCGCAGCCCGAGCCTTTGTCGAGCAACAGGACGCGCTGCTGGCCGGCACGCTGCCTGGCGACCTGGTGGAACACATGCACGGCCCCGCCAAACGCTGCGTATTGAATGCCAAAGACATGGCGCGCAAAAAGATCTTCCAGGACAAGCGCAAGACCCTGCACGAGATCGGCGCCTACACCACACTGGAAATCCTGCTCAACGCCTTCTGCGGCGCGGCGCTGGAGCAGCACAACGGTCGCACGCCATCCTTCAAGAGCCGTCGCATCCTTGATTTGTTGGGCAACAACGCCCCCGACCCTTACGGCCCGCTGCACACCTCGTTCCTGCGCATGATTGATTTCATCGCCGGCATGACCGACAGCTATGCCAGCGAAATGGCGCTGGAGATGACCGGCCGTTCGAGCCACTGACGAAACCCGTCTGGTCAGCCATTACGCCGCCAGGAATGGCTGATCAGCCGCTGAAAGCCCAAGTGCGTTCAGCATTCGCCGAATCCCCCTACACCTCACGCCGAGCAAACTGATCGATTGCTCGCCATTCCCGCGAAATAATGACAGGCCCCTCTATATGAGAGTTAAAGCGTGAGTAATCCCAGGTTCGAAGACGATTTGCGCATCCTGCTGGTGGAAGATCATCCCTTTCAACTAAGGGCGACTCAGTACTTGCTTGAAAGTTACGGCTTCACCCAACTGACGACCGCCCACAGCGCCCAAGATGCCTTGCAGCAAATGCTCGCGGCGGTGCAACCATTTGACATTCTTTTATGCGATCAATGTCTACCCGATCTTCCTGGGCTGGATCTGGTCAAATTCGCCAGTGATCGAGGGTTGATCAGGCAGGCAATATTGTTAAGCAGCTTGACGTGTACAGAACTAGAAGGTCTTGAAAAAACCGCGAACGCACACGGACTGCCCCTACTTGGATATTTGATAAAGCCATTGAAACAATTCGAATTCAGAAAACTATTGAGCTCAATCCATTTATAAAAATGGTTGGCGACACACTTCACCCAAGCGCTATTTGAAACTTACGAAATAAAACTTTGAAACATCGACCAACCACCAATAACTCTATCCGTCCTCATGCAAAACCTAGTTGATTCGTAGCCCCATTCCTTTTCGTTTGTAGGACTATTCCTATATTGCAGCTTCAGGTCCGTCAGTTCATGCGTCCCATCAACTATCTGAGCTAAGGTGCGCGCTTTATTTGAGCTCGTATGGGATCTGATTATGAACTCCGTTTTTATTGTCGACGATCACCCTGTCATCCGCCTTGCCGTCCGAATGTTACTGGAGCACGAAGGTTACAAAGTTGTCGGCGAATCCGACAATGGAGTCGATGCCATGCAGATGGTGCGTGAATGCATGCCTGACCTGGTCATTCTCGATATCAGCATTCCAAAACTGGATGGCCTTGAAGTTCTCGCACGCTTCAACGCAATGAGTACACCGCTGAAAACACTGGTATTGACTGCGCAGTGCCCGACACTGTTCGGTATTCGTTGCATGCAATCCGGCGCGTCAGGTTATGTCTGCAAACAGGAAGACCTGAGTGAACTGGTCAGCGCCATAAAAGCGGTATTGTCAGGTTACAACTACTTCCCCAGCCAGGCCTTGAATCCTGTCCGTGGCGACGACCTGCGTTGCGCCGAACTGGAACTGTTCAAGTCGGTCAACGACAGGGAATTGATGGTATTGCAACTTTTTGCGCAAGGCCGAACCAACAAGGAAATAGCCAAAGGCATGTTTCTAAGCAACAAGACGGTCAGCACCTATAAAAAACGACTTATGCAGAAACTCAAAGCCAAATCCCTGGTTGAACTCATCGAGATGGCAAAACGCAACGCATTAGTGTGAGACGCAGGATGCCCCGTCGTATAAAGGATTATCTGATTCTCGTAGCTGCAGGTTTATGCCTGAGCACTTCAGTGCCTGCTTCGCAGACTGCCAGCGAACACTTCGCCCTGCTCAGTCGCTCGACTATCAGGCAGCTGGACGTCCAACTGGATCCATCGCAACGACAATGGATAACGAGTAAGCGCGAACTGATCCTGGGCACGTCGGCCCCGGACTATCCTCCTTTTGACATGACCGTCAGCGGCAAGGACTACGAAGGTTTCACCGCCGATTACGCAGGCATCCTCGGCAAGACCCTCGGTTTGCCGGTCAAGGTCCAGCGCTTTGCGTCCCGCGGGGCTGCCATCAAGGCACTGGAAAAAGGTGAGGTCGATCTGCTCGGCACCGCCAATGGCTTTGAGGCTCACAACGCCGATATCGTGCTTTCTACCCCTTACGCCGTGGACCAGCCGGTACTGGTGACGCGGGAGGGAGAAACCCGATCCCTGACCGATGGCCTTGCCGGCTTGCGGCTGAGCATGGTGTATCACTATTTGCCACTGGAAGAAGTCAGGGCCCTCTACCCCAAGGCGATCATTACGTCCTATCCGTCCTACCAGAATGCGATCAATGCGGTGGCCTTCGATCAGGCCGACGTCTTCCTGGGCGACACCATCTCGACCCATTACATGATCAACAAGGGTTACCTGAACAACATCCGCATGGCCAACTTCGGCAAACACGAAGCCCACGGTTTCAGCTTTGCCGTGCACAGGCACAACCCGCAATTGCTGGGGATCATCAATGCCATGCTCATGGCCATTCCCGCCAGCGAACGGCAGAACATCGCCGAGCGCTGGAGTGCCGGCAGTGACATTCTTCTCACCGACCAGAAGCTACAACTCAGCGCCCCCGAGGAACAGTGGCTGGCGCAACATCCGGTCGTGCGCGTGGTGGTCAATGAGGCCCTTGCGCCGCTGTCGTTTTTCGACAGCAATGGCAATTTTCGCGGTGTCACCGCGGACCTGCTTGAACTGATCAGGTTGCGGACCGGCCTGCGTTTCGACATCCATCGCAGTCGAAGCGATGACGAGATGATCGTACAGATCAAGGAAAACAAAGCCGACGTGATCGCCGCCCTGCTCCCCAGCGCCGAACGCGATACAGCGCTGAACTTCACCCGCCCCTATCTGCAAAACTCCTTTGTCCTTCTGACTCGCAAGGCCGCCGACAGCCCGGCAAACCTTGAGCAGTTGGCGGGCAAACGCCTGACCATCGCCCAGGGCAGCCCCCTGGTGGATTACCTGCGCCGCGAGTTCCCGCGGATCAAGTTGATTGAAACACCGGACACGTTCAGCGCGGTAGAGTTGCTCGCCGAAGGCAAGGCAGAAGGTGCGGTGAATTCACTGGTCATCGCCAACTACTTCATTTCATCACGGCTTTTCGAGCACACACTTCAAATCCGGACCACCATCGGTACCCGGCAGGCCGCCTTTTCCCTGGCGACCGGACGCGATGCCAAAGTGCTCAACGCCATCCTCAACAAGGCACTCCTGAGCATCGCACCGGAAGAACTGGGCATCATCAACAGCCGATGGCGTGGCTATTCGGCGTCCTCGCAAAGCACCTGGCGCAACTACCAGCGATTGTTCTATCAGATCGTGATCGGGGCTGGCGTGTTGCTGCTGCTTTCCGCTGCCTGGAATGCCTACATGCGTCGCCAGATCAAGCAGCGTCAGGCGGCCGAGCGCGCGCTGAACGATCAATTGATCGAGCGGCGCCAACTGTTCGAGGAGCTGCGCTGCGCGAAGGAGCGCGCCGACGAAGCCAACCGCGCCAAAAGCACGTTTCTGGCGACCATGAGCCATGAGATCCGTACGCCGATGAATGCCGTCATCGGTATGCTCGAACTGACGCTGAAACGCATCGAGAACAACCATCCAGACCGTCCGGCCATTGACGTGGCCTACAACTCGGCCAAGGACCTGCTGGAACTGATCGGCGATATTCTCGACATTGCCCGGATCGAATCCGGGCGTCTGAGCCTGAGCCCGGAGCGCGTGAATCCGAGCGAAATCGTGGGGTCGGTCGCGCGGATCTTCGAGGGCCTGGCTCGTCAGAAAAACCTTGAACTGCTGCTGGAATTCAACCCGGCCAATCCGGCGATCGATGTCCTACTGGACCCGATGCGTTTCAAACAGGTGTTGTCGAACCTGGTCAGCAACGCCATCAAATTCACGGAACACGGCCAGGTCAGAATCACCGTCGAGCTGCTTGCGACCACTGAACCCGAGCAAGTCCGGATGCTGTTGCAGGTTGAGGACAGCGGCATCGGGATCAGCGAACAGGATCAACGACGACTGTTCGAACCTTTCGCACAGGCCAATGGCACCGGGCAGTCGGGCAGAGGCGGCGCCGGCCTGGGTCTGGTGATCAGCCGTAGCCTGTGCGAAATGATGGGCGGCAGTCTGCAATTGGACAGCCAGCCGGGAGTCGGCACGCAGGTCCAGGTTTCGCTGCTTTTGCCCACTTTGCCACTCGAGCAGATGCCGCAAATCACCGAAACGTCAATCCACACCTCCACTGCCCCCTTGAACATTCTGGTGGTCGATGATCATCCGGCCAATCGCTTGCTGATGTGCCAGCAGCTCGAGTTTCTGGGGCATCGATTCAGCGTTGCCGAGGATGGCGAGGCAGGCTTCGAAGCGTGGAAAACAGGGCTGTTCGATCTGGTGATCGTCGACTGCAACATGCCCGTCATGAATGGATACGAACTCGCTCGCGCTATACGCGACCATGAACAGCAATCCGAACGTCCACCCTGCACCGTTCTGGGCTTTACCGCCAACGCACAACCGGAAGAAAGACAGCGCTGCAAACAGGCCGGGATGGACGACTGCCTGTTCAAGCCGTTGACGCTGACCGCCTTGAGTCAATGGATTGCCGGCATCGTACCGACCGACCGCAGTCCCGCCTTCAGCCTGAAAGGGCTGCACTTGTTGACGGGGGGCAACCCGGCATTGGACTTGCGATTGTTGACCGAGCTCCTCAGCAGCAATCGTCTGGACCGCCAAGCGCTGCAGGTGTTATCCCGCTCAAACGACCCGCAGTCGTTTCTCGATATCGCCCACAAAATCAAGGGCGCAGCCAGGATTGTCCAGGCCTCACGTTTAATTGATAGCTGCGAGGCGCTCGAACAGGTCTGCCATCAGGTTTTTGATCATGACGAAGTGGCCAGATGCAGGATGGCCGTAGAACGCGCGATGCACGAGCTGGAGCAGGCATTGCAGCAACAAATTGGGCAAAACGACAAAAGCAGAATGATGGAGCCTTAACTATGCTTGGTCGCTGAGCAGTGTGTTAAACCTCATGGAGTGACCGCAATGCCCAGCCCACTGCGCCCGGATCAACGGCGGCTTCCCCTGCACGTGCACATCAGTGTGATGTTTACCCTGCTGTTGCTGCTGACCGGTGTGGTGCTGGGCATTTTCAACTATCGGCAAACCACGCAGATCATTCTTTCCAGCAGTGAAAAGCTCTTCGAGCGCATCGAGCAGGACGTCCGGCTGGACCTGCACGCCACCTATGAGCCCATCCATCATCTGTTGAGCCTGCTGGTATACAACCCGGCAGCGCAGGCTACGAACCTGGAAGAACGCCTGGCGTTGCTCGGCCCCTTCAGCCAGTCGCTCAAGGACAACCCTGACCTGGCCTCGCTGTACCTGGGCTACGACAACGGTGATTTCTTCATGGTTCGGCCCTTGCGAACCGACGCCTTGAAAACCCTGCTCAAAGCACCGGGTACCGCGGCTTATCAGGTGTGGAGCATCGAGAGGAACAGCGGCAGCGACCAGGTGCACTCCCAATCATTGTTTTTCGATCACGACCTGAACCCGATCAGCCGCCAGGACAATCCAGACGACACCTACGATCCACGAACACGCGCCTGGTTTTCCAATGCCCGCAGCGAAAGCGATCAGATCACCACCGAACCCTACCTCTTTTTCTCCACTCACAACGTCGGCACCACCCTGGCCCGCCGCAGCGGTGCACACGCCATCCTGGGCGCCGACCTGACGCTGGCGGAACTGTCCGCGACCCTGGCCAAACATGTCGTCACCCCCAGTACCGAAATCGTGCTGTTCGATGCCGAAGGCTATGCCATCGCTTACCCCGACAGCAGCAAGCTGATCGTCGACGACCAGACTCCCCGGCTGAGCAAGGCCGCCGACCTGAGTCCCGGCCTCGGCGCATTGCTGAACAATCCACCCCCGGGCAACCGGCTGAAGGCCGCCGGCCGCCAATGGATCGTTGCCCGCAGCCACATGCGGGAAGGTGGCCCACAGGGTCTGCAACTGGCGCTGCTGGTACCGGAAGACGAATTGCTCGCCGATGCCTATCGCATACGCTGGCAAGGCGCGTTGATCACGTTGGCCACGTTGCTGTTGTGCCTGCCGCTGGGCTGGCTGACCTCGAGAGTTCTGGTCAAGCCCCTGCAAGCGCTGGTGCAGGAAGCCGATGCCATTCGCAGTTTCAATTTCAGATTCCCCGTCTCCCGTCGCTCGCTGGTGCTCGAAGTCGACCAACTGAGTGTGTCGATGGGCCGCATGAAAGATACCCTGGCGAGTTTTTTCCAGATCACCGGCAGCCTGAGCGCCGAGACGCGGTTCGCGCCCTTGCTGGAACGGGTATTGTTCGAAACCGTGAAAATCGGCCAGGCCCAGGCCGGCCTGATCTACCTGCGGGAAAATGACGGTGATCGCATGCAGCCTCACGGTCTGGTCATCGACGGCATCTCACAGGCCTTGCCAGCGTTCGATGTTCGCGGCCACGAACCCGGCGACCCACAAAGCCCGGCATGGCTGCGGCAGCTGTCGAAGGCCGATAATGTGGTCATCAATCTCGGTTTCGAACAAGCGGGGGATTTGCAGAAAGTGTTGCTGGCGATGGAGTGTCCGCGGGTGCATCTGATCGGTATCCGCCTGCACAATCGTCATAACGAAACCGTGGGCTTGCTGATCCTGTTGCTGGAGGACAGCGGGGATCAAAGCGATCTCGAGAAACTTCGTCCGGACCGCATTGCGTTCCTTCAGGCCGTGTCCGGTGCGGCCGCCGTGAGTATCGAAAGTCAACGCCTTCAAGCCAAACAGAAACAGTTGCTGGATGCCTTCATTCAACTGCTGGCCGGTGCGATTGATGCCAAAAGCCCCTACACCGGCGGTCACTGCCAGCGCGTGCCGGCGCTGACCTTGATGCTCGCCCAGGCTGCCGCGGTCAGTCAGGACCCCGCTTTCAGCGGTTATCAACCCACCGAAGACGAGTGGGAGGCGCTGCACATCGCTGCGTGGCTGCATGATTGCGGCAAGGTCACGACGCCGGAATACGTTGTCGATAAAGCCACCAAGCTGGAAACCCTGAACGACCGCATTCACGAAATCCGCACCCGCTTCGAAGTGCTCAAGCGCGATGCCTGGATCAGTTACTGGCAGGCCATTGCCCTGGGCGGCGACGAGCAGCACCTGGCGGAACTGCGCAATGCCACGCTGGCGGGGCTCGACGATGATTTTGCGTTTGTTGCCCGTTGCAATCTGGGCGGCGAGGCGATGGCCGATGCCGATCTGCAACGCCTGCGCAGCCTGGCTCAACGTACCTGGACCCGAACCCTGGATGACCGATTGGGCGTTTCCTGGGAAGAGAACCGGCGCCAGGCGCGAACACCGGCACCGACGCTGCCGGTCAGCGAGCCATTGCTGGCGGACAAACCCGAGCACCTGTTCGAACGCGCCGAGGGCGAACTGATTCCCGAAGACAATCCCTGGGGTTTCAAACTCGACGTGCCGCGCTACAAGTACAACCGGGGCGAACTCTACAACCTGAGCATTGCCCGGGGCACCCTGACCCGCGAGGAGCGTTACATCATCAATCACCACATGGTGCAGACGATCATGATGCTCAGCCACCTGCCCTTCCCCGGCCACCTCAACAACGTCGCGGAAATCGCCGGCGGCCACCACGAAAAAATGGACGGCACCGGTTACCCCAAACAGTTGAAGCGCGAAGAAATGAGCCTGCCGGCGCGAATGATGGCGATTGCCGATATTTTCGAAGCGCTGACCGCCGCTGATCGCCCTTACAAGAAAGCCAAATCCTTGAGCGAAGCGCTGGGCATCATGGCCACGATGTGCCGTGACGCCCACATTGACCCCGAATTGTTCGGGCTGTTCATCAACGCCGAGATCTACCGGCAGTACGCCGATCGATTCCTTGATCCACAGCAGATCGACGCGGTGGATCCGTCAGGCCTGCTGGCCAAGGCAGGCCTCAGGGCATGATCAGCAATCGGTCAGGCGCAGGAAAATGGCCGCCAGCTTTTCAATGCCGGCTTGATCGTCAGCGGTAAACCGAGCGAGCTTCGGGCTGTCGAGGTCCAGCACGCCGATCAGGCGACCGTCCTTGACCAATGGCACGACGAGCTCGCTGTTCGACGCGCTGTCGCAGGCAATATGTCCGGGGAAAGCGTGCACGTCTTCGACCAACTGCGTCTGCAACGTCGCCGCCGCCGTGCCGCAGACGCCGCGACCGAAGGGAATTCGCACGCAGGCGATTTGCCCCTGGAACGGGCCGAGCACCAGTTCTTCGTTGCGATTGAGGTAGAAACCAGCCCAGTTCAGGTCATCGAGCTGGTTGTACAGAAACGCAGAAAACTGCGCGGCATTGGCGATGAAGTCCCGCTCGTCCGCCAGCAAGGATTCCAGCTGTGCGTGCAGCATGCCGTAGCCTTCGAGGCCCCGGCCGCTTTGTTGTAAATCGATCATGCCTTGTGCTCCAACAGCTTCAGCCCGACCCAATAGCGGGCAAATTGATAGGCGCAACGTCCGTTGCGGTTGCCCCGGCCGGTGGCCCAGCGCACCGCGAGGATGTCCAGTTCTTCGTCACGCTGCCACTTGAGGCCGGCCTTGTCGGCCAGTTGACCGATCCAGTGCTCGACCACATTGAGGAAGTGTTCCTGGGTAAACGGATAGAACGACAACCACAGGCCAAAACGGTCCGACAGCGCGATCTTGTCTTCCACGGCCTCGCTGGGATGCAGTTCGCCGTCGACCCGTTTCCAGTTTTCGTTATCGCTTTCCTTTTCCGGCACCAGATGGCGACGGTTGGACGTGGCGTACAGCAAAACGTTGTCCGGTGCCTGTTCGAGAGAACCATCAAGAACGCTCTTGAGCACGCGATAATCACCTTCACCCGATTCGAACGACAGGTCATCGCAGAACAGCACGAAGCGCTGGGGCAATTTTGCAATCTGTTCGACCACCCGCGGCAAGTCCGCCAGGTGATCGCGCTCGATTTCGATCAACCGCAGACCCGCCTGGGCGTGTTCGGCCAGCAAAGCGCGCACCAGCGACGATTTACCGGTGCCACGCGAGCCCCAGAGCAATGCGTGGTTGGCCGGCATGCCGTCGATGAACTGTTGGGTATTGCGCCCCAGTTGCTCCAGTTGCCGATCGACACCGATCAGGTCGGACAAACGCATGTCGAGGCTGACTTGCAGCGGCAACAGAAAACCGCTGCGTCCCTCGCGCTGCCAGCGTGCAGCCAGGCAATGCATCCAGTCGATGGCTTGCCGAGGTGCAGGCAGCAATGGTTCGATACGGGCCAGAACGGCATCGGCGCGTTCAAGAAAAGCATTCAATCGGGAATCCACGTCTTCTCCTCGGGCACGTTCACAGTAATGATGGCGCTGCAGCGACGAAACACGGTGTTCGGTACCCGGGGCATCCCTTGTTCCACAAGGGCTCGCGAGAACATCGGTATCCATGCATGATCGACTATGCTTGAGCAGCGAAGGGAAACGGAAGTGGTTCGACACCCCATGGATATCAAGTTCACCAACCGGCTGTCCTACAAGCAAGCCCGGCTTACCGTGCTGGTCGGTTTCATTCTGGGCACGCTGCTAAGCCTGCTGCAAATAGGCATCGATTATGCCAGTGAAGACGCCTCCATCAACCGGGAAATACTGTCTTTACTGGAAATCAGCCATAACCCCGCCTCACGCATTGCCTACAACATCGACGCCGAACTCGCCCAGGAACTGACCCTGGGCCTGCTGCGCTCACCGGCGATCATCGGTGCGCAACTGACCGACAACAACGGCACCGTGCTGGCCAGCGTCAAGCGGCCCGGCGTGCAGAGCGGCTACCGGGTGATCAGCGACTTCCTGTTTGGTGCCGACCGCGTATTCGAAGACCGTCTGTATCTGGATCACTTGCCGAGCGAATCCCTCGGCACGCTGCGCCTGGACGTCGACACCTATTCATTCGGCAACCGGTTCCTGCGCCGGGCCGAAATCACCCTGCTCAACGGGTTCGCCCGCAGCCTGCTCCTGACCGGCATCCTGCTGGCGTTGTTCTACGTGATGCTGACCAAACCGCTGGTGCGAGTCATCCGCGAACTCAGCAGCCGCGATCCGCGCAGCGTTGAACCCACCTGGCTGGAGTACCCGGCGGGCCATGAAAACGATGAAATCGGTGTGCTCGTCAAAGTTGCCAACCAGCAGTTCGAAAACATCGCCACTGAGATCCAGCAGCGGCGCAACGCCGAAAACCGCCTGACCGACTACCTCGGGCAACTGGAAAACATCGTGTCGGCGCGCACTGCAGAGCTCAAGGCAATCAACAGCCGGCTCAGCCAGTCCAATCAGGAACTGGAAGTCGCGCGCAGCACGGCCCTGGACATGGCGGAAGCGCGCTCGGCATTTCTCGCCAACATGAGCCACGAGATCCGCACGCCTCTCAACGGCTTGCTGGGGATGATCGCCCTTTCCCTGGACGGCCCGCTGAATGCCGAGCAACAGCAACAACTGTCCATCGCCCATGACTCGGGCAAAGTGCTGGTGGAATTGCTCAACGATATTCTCGACCTGTCGAAATTCGATGCTGGCCAGCTCGAACTCGAACACATTCCGTTCGACCTCGGCTCACTGATCGAGGACACCGCCAACCTGCTGTCGCAGAACGCGGCGCCAAGCGTCGAGCTGACGTGCCTGATCGATCCGGCTTTTCCGGCATTGGTGCTCGGCGACCCGACCCGCGTGCGGCAGATCGTCAGCAACCTCTTGTCCAACGCACTCAAGTTCACCCGATTCGGTCGAGTCGATGTGCGCCTGTCGACGTTCGAAGAGGGCGTCAGAATCGAAGTCTGCGACACCGGCATCGGTATCGCCCAGGAAGCTCAGGTCAAGATCTTCCAGCCTTTTACCCAGGCCGGCGCTGGCATTACCCGACAGTTCGGCGGCACCGGGCTGGGGCTGGCGCTGACCTACAACCTCTGCGAAGCCATGCAGGGGCGCCTCACCATCAGCTCGGAAGCGGGTTTCGGCAGCCAGTTCTGCGCCGATCTGCCACTGCCCTGCCACACCCGCGCCCTGTCACCGGCGATGTTGCGCGGCAAGGTCATCGCGATTACCGCCGCCAGCAGCGGCCTGGCTGAACTGTTAAAAAGCCTGTTGCCGGGATGGGGCCTCGATTACCAGCAGCGTTCGATCGATGACTCGATGATCGGCCTGAAACCCGACATGGTGATCACCGATTGCCCGGAATGCCTGTTTGGCCTGCGCCCCAACTGTTCCGCGCCAATTTTGCTGGTGACCGCCTACGGCAGTTTCCTGCCCAGCGAACAGGCCAGCGCCCTGGCACCTCTGCAACAACAGGCACGCCCGCTGGCGCGTAATGCGCTGTACCAGACACTGCGGCGAATCCTGCAGCCGGAAATCAACATCCTCAACGATGCACGCCTGGAAGCCCTCTCACCTCAGCGACGCGGTCGGGTGCTGCTGGTGGAGGACAACCCGGTGAATCAGTTGGTGGCCAAGGGCATGCTCGGAAAACTCGGCTGCGAGGTGATTGTCGCGGCGCACGGCGGTGAAGCGCTGGATCAGCTGGAACACAGTGAGTTCGATCTGGTGCTGATGGATTGCAACATGCCGGTGATGGACGGCTATGAAGCCAGTCGGCAAATCCGTCGCAGCGGGCGCTGGCCGCAGCTACCCATCGTCGCCCTGACCGCCAACGCCATGTCCGAAGAGCGCGAACGCTGCCGTGCGGCGGGCATGAGCGATTACCTCGCCAAACCATTCCGGCGGGAAGAACTGGCCGCGCTGCTGGATTTATGGATGCCGACTACGATAGCGACCTGATCTGTCCCAACAGGTGATCGAGGCCATCGCGCAATTCATTGAGCCGGTCCAGATCGACGCCGCTGTCACACAGCAGACGGGCCTTGAGTGGCCCGACCTGATCACGCAACGCCTTGCCGGTTGGCGACAGGCTCAGGTGCACCTCACGCTCATCCCGTGCCGAACGTTGGCGCTGAACCAGTTGCAACTGCTCAAGTCGCTTGAGCAGCGGCGTCAACGTGCCGGAGTCCAGCGCCAAACGCTCACCCAGAGCCTTGACCGTAGGCTGATCCGGCGCTGCCTCCTGCCATTCCCACAACACCAGCATCGCCAGGTATTGCGGATAGGTCAGGCCGAGCTGATCAAGCATTGGCTTGTAGGCACGGATCACCGCCCGCGAGGCGGCGTACAGCTTGAAGCAGAGCTGGCTGTCGAGCTTCAGGGAATCGACGGACAAGGTGTTCATTTGAGCAGGGCTTCAATCTCGCGGCTCAGGTCCTGCGGCTTGGTCGCCGGAGCGAAACGCTTGACCAACTGGCCGTCCTTGCCGATCAGGAACTTGGTGAAGTTCCACTTGATGCCCTGGGAACCCAGCACACCCGGTGCACGTTTTTTCAACTGCACGAACAGCGGATGGGCGCCGGTGCCGTTAACGTCGATCTTTTTGAACAATGGAAAGCTGACACCGTAGTTCAGCTCGCAGAACTCGGAAATCGCCCCTTCGTTACCCGGTTCCTGCTTGCCGAACTGGTTGCAGGGAAAACCGAGGACCACCAGCCCCTGGTCCTTGTAGGTCTGCCACAGTTCCTCAAGGCCTTTGTATTGCGGAGTAAAGCCGCATTTGCTCGCGGTGTTGACCACCAGCACGGCTTTGCCGGCGAAATCAGCCAGGGTCTTTTGCTCGCCCTTGATGGTAGTGCACGGGATGCTCAGCAGGTTGTCGCTCATGATGTGCGCTCTATGTGAAGGAACATGAGGCAAACATAGCGAGCAATTGAATTGTGTGCAATTTAATTAAATCACCTGACGCTCGACCTGAACCTGCAGGAGCCGGCTTGCTGGCGATCGGCGCGCCGCGATGGGCCCCATCCATCGCTATCGCCAGCAAGCCGGCTCCTACAGAGGATCGAGCTAATCTGATTCGCGCGGGACCAGGTCCAGGCACACCGAGTTGATGCAATACCGCAGGCCTGTCGGTGGCGGACCGTCCGGGAACACGTGCCCCAGGTGCGCATCGCACTTGGCGCAGACCACTTCAGTGCGGATCATGCCGTGGCTGATGTCACGGATCTCGACCATGGCGCTGTCGCCGATCGGTGCATAGAAGCTCGGCCAGCCGCAGCCGGAATCAAATTTGGTCCTGGAGTCGAAAAGCGGCTTGTTGCAGCAAATGCAGTGGTAAACGCCGTCGACCTTGCTGTCATTGTATTTGCCGGAGAACGGGCGCTCGGTGCCCTTGAGGCGGCAAACGTTGTACTGCTCCGGATCGAGCATCGCCCGCCATTCTTCCAGGGTTTTCTCCAACTTTTCCATCATCACACCTCGGCAGCTGAAAAAGCCCGATCTGTACCTTTTCCACGGATCGGGCGGCACGTATGATTGCGCCTCGTCAAACGCCAGTCTGGCAGCCAGACCACGCGCATTCAAACGGATTTATGAGTGCTGCCTCTCAAGGCGTCAGCCTGTGTGAATACGCAGGATTCCCAGCACGGTTGTTCAAACGCCGCCTGGATCGTTCATTTTCGGGAACACATCGCCATGCAGGTCAGCAAATCGAACAAGCTCGCCAACGTCTGCTACGACATTCGCGGCCCAGTGCTCAAGCACGCCAAACGCCTGGAAGAGGAAGGCCATCGCATCCTCAAGCTGAACATTGGCAACCCGGCGCCTTTTGGTTTCGAAGCGCCGGATGAAATCCTCCAGGACGTCATCCGCAACCTGCCGACTGCTCAAGGCTACAGCGACTCCAAAGGTCTGTTCAGCGCCCGCAAGGCCGTGATGCAGTACTACCAGCAAAAGCAGGTAGAAGGCGTCGGCATTGAAGACATCTATTTGGGCAACGGCGTTTCCGAGCTGATCGTGATGTCGCTGCAGGCCCTGCTCAACAACGGCGATGAAGTGCTGGTGCCGGCCCCGGACTACCCGCTGTGGACTGCCGCGGTGAGCCTGTCGGG
>Ga0255334_1000109_pt1 | contig 90596 bp, 73 predicted proteins | sample EtOH5_35cm_T3_12_FD_202080 | JGI IMG/M metagenome (GOLD analysis project Ga0255334, IMG submission 202080) | Sandy soil microbial communities from University of British Columbia, Vancouver, Canada - EtOH5_35cm_T3_129 | ecosystem: Engineered > Artificial ecosystem > Sand microcosm > Unclassified ...
GAACTGCAAAATAGAGGCTCTCCCGGGTGCCGACAAATGCAGTGGTACACAGTACTAGCCAGCCGACGATTATATCCGCGTTTTCCCGGCTTGTGTAGCGCTGTCTTTTCCTGTTTTTGCTTGTTACGGATTATTACAGCGGAGATGGCGCAAATTGCAGCCAACCCTCCAGCGCCCAGTGATGAAAGGTCTCCATCAGGTCGGGCAGAGCGGCGCTGGCGGCCACTTCGGCGGCACTCAGATGGCGCTGGTCGGCCAGTTGGCGCAGCCAGCGCGCCAGTTCCGCGGGCGGTTCGTAGGCTTCGCCGTTGATAAAGAAATGGGTGCGGTCGTACAGCGCGATCGATCCCGGCGCCAGCACGATGCCGTGAGATAGTGCCAGCTTGGTGTATTTCTTCAGCGTGATTTCCGGTATCTCCGGGAATTCCACGCTCGGCTTCGGCTCGGAAAGGTGGGTGCCCAGAAACTCGGAAATCATGCTACCCGACCAACGAAGGGCACCGAGGCGCTCGCCGACCGCGCGCACCATGCCGGCCGGCAATTGCGCCGGCCGCGCGGTGGCGGCCTCGCCCGGGTCCGCGTAGCGGCCCTCGAGTTCCTCGTTGTCCTCGACCGTCTCCGACAGCCAGGCCAGGAAATGCCCGGCCAGCTCGCGGTAGGCCGGCGCGCGGAAGCCGACGGAGTAGGTCATGCACTCGCCCTCGGCCACGCCGTCGTGCGCGTATTGCGGCGGCAGGTAGAGCATGTCGCCGGGTTCCAGCACCCATTCCTGCTCGGGCGTGAAGTCGGCCAGGATCTTGAGCGGCAGGTCCGGCACCAGGTCGAGCCGCGGCTGGGACGAGATGCGCCAGCGCCGCCGGCCCGATACTTGCAGCAGGAACACGTCGTAGGAGTCGAAATGCGGACCCACGCCGCCGCCGTCGGTGGCGTAGCTGACCATCAGGTCGTCCAGGCGCGCATCGGGGGCGAAACGGAATTGCCCCAGCAATGCCGCGGCTGCACTATCGTGGAGGTTGACGCCCTGCACCAGCAGGGTCCATTGGCGCGTCTTGAGCGAGGGCAGGTTGTCGGCGGCGAAGGGGCCCTGCTCGAGCTTCCAGCGGTTGCGGAAGTGCGACACCAGGCGGGACTCGACGTCGTCCCGGTCGGCCAGTTCGAAAAGGGACTCGCGCGATACCGGCGGCACGATTCCCGGTATGGCCTGTCGGATCAGCAGGGGCTTGCGGTGCCAGATATCGCGCATGAAAGCGGCCGGCGTCATGCCTCCCAGCAGGGGGAGCGGCACGTCTGGATCGACGGGGCCGGGGGGCAAGGCCTGCGCGTATAATGCGGAATCGTTCATGGAGTCAAGAATTGAAAATCGCTAAGAACACGGTGGTATCCGTGGTGTACAAGCTGTCGGATGCGCAGGGCAATCTGATCGAGGAATCGGATGAGCCGATGGTCTATTTGCACGGCGGCTATGATGGCACGTTCCCCAAGATCGAGGAAGCGCTGGAAGGCCACGAAGCCGGCTTCGAGACCCAGCTCCAGCTCGAGCCCGACGAAGCGTTCGGCGATTACGACGCCGAGATGGTCAAGGTGGAGCCGCGCGACCGCTTCCCCGAGCCGCTCGAGATCGGCATGCAGTTCGAGGGCGTGCCCGAGGACGGCGACGAAGACGATTCGATCATCTATACCGTGACCGACGTGGCCGAAGACAAGGTCGTGCTCGACGGCAACCATCCGCTGGCCGGCATGGCGCTGCGCTTCTGGCTGCAGGTGTCGGAAGTGCGCGAAGCCACCGACGACGAAGTCCAGCATGGCCACGCCCACGGCGCCTCGGGCGTCGAGGTGGTGGACGAGGACGAAGACGAGGACGACAGCAAGCGCACGCTGCACTGAGTGCGCACCGCCGCGCAGCACGTTCGCTCCCGAAAAGCCGGCTTTGCCGGCTTTTCGCTTTCATGGGCCACCGCATTGGCTACCATCCTGGCGGCCGCATCGTCCCCCGCGCCGCTCAGTCCGTCCCCGGTCCGTCCCTGAGCGTTACCTCGAACGGCCTGGGCGAGCCCGGCGTGATCGCCAGTTCGGCGTACTGCCCGGGCGCGCCGGCCGGCAGCGCCACGCGGGTCACGTTGCGCAGCGTCTTGCCGCCGGCATCGCGCAGCGGCGTGTCGATGCCGAAGCCGCCCAGGCTGGTATGCACCAGCAGTACCTGGCCGCGATAGCGCGCGGCCAGTTCGCGCAACTGGCGCTTGAATTCCAGGAAACCGTCGCGCGCGCGGCGGCGCAGGAAGCCATCGAACAGCGACGGGTTGCCGCGCTGCTCCCAGCCGTTGCCGAACTGCGGATCGGCGTGGACCAGCACCACGATGCCGGGCAGGTTCTGCTGCTGCGCCAGCGAGAACGCGCGCGCGAGCCACTGGCGGTTGGCCTCGTGGCGGTCCTCGAACTCGCCGTTGCGGCCGCCCTCGGAGCGATAGTGGTTGTTGTCGCCGGGCAGGTTCAGCGTCACCAGCAGCGCGCCGCCGGCGCTCCAGCGCACGTTCTCGCGGTAGCTGCGGAAGGTGGCCTGGTCGGACTGCCGCATCAGCGCGGCGGTGCGCTGGCCCAGTGTGGCGTCGTCGGGAAAGAACAGCTCGCGCAGCCGGTTGAGGCGCTCCACCGCGTCGAAATGGCCGTTCACGTCGCGCTGGCATTCCGCCCAGTCGGTTTCGCCGGGCAGGTAGACCAGCGGCAGCGGCGACTGGTCGAGCAGGCGCTGGCGCGCCGCGAGCAGGGCGTCGCCGCACGATTCGGTGTCGCCCTTGATGCCGCCCAGGTGCACCACGAAATCGAGCCGGCGCTCGGCGGCGTAGTCGAGCAGGCGCGCGGTGCGCGCCTCGGCCGCGGGCCACTGCGGCTGGTCGGCGATCAGCGCCAGGCGCACGGTCGCGGCGGCCGGCGCGGCGGCGCGCCGGGGCGCCGCCGCCGCGTGCAGCGCGGGCAGGGCCAGCGCCGCGCCCAGCAGCACGGCGCGGGCCAGCGCGCGCGCCGGCGCATGGCGGCGGCGCGGCCCGGTCGGCGTCATGCGGTGGCTACCGCATCCCTGGCCAGCGCCCGCAGCCGGTAGAGCGCGTCGAGTGCCTCGCGCGGGGTCAGGCTGTCGGGGTCGAGCCCGCCGATGGCGTCGAGCAGCGCGGACTGCTCCGGCGACATCGCGCCGCCCTGCGCCGCGGCGGGCCGCGCGTAGTCGTCCTCGTATGCCTCCTCGTCCGGCGCCGGCGGCGCGGCGAACAGGTCGAGCTGCGGCGTGGGCGTGGCGTCGGCCGACTGCTGCTCCAGCCAAGCCAGGTGCTTGCGCGCGGCGCGGATCACCGGCTGCGGCACGCCCGCCAGCTGCGCCACCTGCAGGCCGTAGCTCTGGCTGGCCGGGCCGTCCTGCACGGCGTGCAGGAACACGATGCCGTCGCCGTGCTCCACCGCCGAGAGATGCACGTTGGCCGCCTGCGTGAACTCCTGCGGCAGTTGCGTGAGCTCGAAGTAGTGCGTGGCGAACAGCGTGTGGCTGCGGTTGTGCGCCAGCAGGTGGCGCGCGATCGCCCACGCCAGCGCGAGGCCGTCGAAGGTCGAGGTGCCGCGGCCGATCTCGTCCATCAGCACCAGGCTGGCCGGGGTGGCGTTGTGCAGGATGCCGGCCGCCTCGGTCATCTCCACCATGAAGGTGGAGCGCCCGCCGGCGAGGTCGTCGGCCGCGCCGATGCGGGTGAAGATGCGGTCGATCGGACCGATCACCGCGCGCCGCGCGGGCACGTAGGCGCCCACGCAGGCCAGCAGCACGATCAGCGCGGTCTGGCGCATGAAGGTCGACTTGCCGCCCATGTTCGGGCCGGTGATCAGCAGCAGCTTGCGTGCCTCGGTCAGTTGGCAGTCGTTGGCGATGAACGGCACCGACTCCGACGCGAGCTGGCCTTCCACCACCGGATGGCGGCCCTGCGCGATGTCGATGGCGTTCTCGTCGACGCGCTCGGGCCGGGTCCAGTCCAGCGTCTGCGCGCGCTCGGCCAGCGCCGCCAGCACGTCCAGCCGGGCCAGCGCGCCGGCCACGCGCTGCAGCTCGCCGATATGCGGCAGCAACTGCTGCAGCAGCGCGTCGTAGAGCTGCTTCTCGCGCGCCAGCGCGCGGTCCTGCGCCGACAGCGCCTTGTCCTCGAAGGCCTTGAGCTCGGGCGTGATGTAGCGCTCGGCGTTCTTCAGCGTCTGGCGGCGGCGGTAGTCGTCGGGGACCTTGTCGGCCTGGCCGTTGGTCACTTCGATGTAGAAGCCGTGCACGCGGTTGTATTCCACGCGCAGGTTGGCGATGCCGGTGCGGGTGCGCTCGCGCGTCTCCAGGTCGACCAGGAACTGGCCGCAGTTCTCGGAGATGTCGCGCAGCTCGTCGAGCTCGGCGTCGAAGCCGCGCGCGATCACGCCGCCGTCGCGCACCACGCTGGCCGGCTCGGGCGCCACCGCGGCCACCAGCAGCGCCTGGCAGTCCTGCGGCACGGCCAGCTCGGCCACGGTCTGGCTCAGCAGCGGCGCGGCCTCGTCGGGCCGCACGCGGGCCTGCACCTCGGGCAGCGCGGCCAGCGTGTCGCGCAGCGAGGACAGGTCGCGCGGGCGCGCGTTGAGCAGCGCCAGGCGCGCGGTGATGCGCTCCACGTCGGACAGCCGGCGCAGCGCCGCGCGCAGCGGCTCGATGCCCTGCTCCAGCAGCGCGCCGATGGCCTGCTGGCGCGCCTGCGGCAGCGCGCGGTCGCGCAGCGGGTGGTGCAGCCAGTGGCGCAGCAGGCGGCTGCCCATCGTGGTGGCGCAGGTGTCGAGCAGCGAGAACAGCGTGGGCGATTCGCCGCCGCGCAGGGTCTCGGTCAGCTCCAGGTTGCGGCGCGTGGCGGTGTCCAGGCCGACGAATTCCGATTCGCGCTCGACCGTCACGCCCTGCACGTGGCGCAGCGACTGGCCCTGGGTGGAGGCCGCGTAGTTCAGCAGCGCGCCCACCGCGCCCAGCGCCGCGCCCAGCCCGGCGCAGCCGAACGGGTCCAGGCTGGCCACGCCGAGCTGCTCGCGCAGGCGGCGCGTGCCGGCCTCCTGGTCGAAATGCCATTCCGGCAGGCGCGTGCGCGCGCAGGCCAGCGCCGGCAGCTCGATGCCGTCGGCGAACAGCAGCTCGGCCGGGCGGATGCGCTCCAGTTCGCGGCCCAGCTGCGCCACTTCGCACTCCATCAGGCGCAGCTCGCCGCTGGCGAGGTTGAGCCAGGCCAGCCCCATCTTGCTCACGCCGCGGCGCGTGGTGTGCTGGTGCACCGCCATCAGGAAGGTGTCGGCCTTGTCCGGCAGCAGCGCCGCGTCGGTCAGCGTGCCGGGGGTGACGATGCGCACCACCTTGCGCTCCACCGGCCCCTTGCTGGTGGCGGGGTCGCCGATCTGCTCGCAGATCGCCACCGACTCGCCCAGCTTGACCAGGCGCGCGAGGTACTGGTCCACCGAGTGGAACGGAATGCCGGCCATGCGGATCGGCACGCCGTTGGAGGCGCCGCGCGCGGTCAGCGTGATGTCTAGCAGCCGCGAGGCTTTCTCCGCGTCGTCATGGAAGAGCTCGTAGAAATCGCCCATCCGGTAGAACAGCAAGGTGTCCGGATGGTCGGCCTTGAGGCGCAGATACTGCTGCATCATCGGCGTGTGCTTGGCGCCGGAAGCCTCCGCCGCCATCTGGTCCGGGTCCGTCTTTTTCTGCAATCCCATTGCCATTAAACCTGTTTGGCACGGAGGGCCGCTGCCGGCGCCCCCGTGCTTGCCACCGCCTTGCCGGCCCGATCGGCGCGCACGGCGCGCGGCGCGGGCGCGGCGGAAACAATCCGGCCGCGCGAGGGGCCTGCCTCGGGACGCAAGGGGGTATTTCGGAAGATGGGCGATATGGTACAGCACCGGCCGCGCGGCTTGGGGCTGGCGGCGCCCGGCGAGGGCGCCGGGCACGGCAACGCGCCCCGGTGAGCGGGGCGCGGAGGGAGGGCTGGCGCGCGTGCGCTCAGCGGAACACCAGCACCGGGATGGTGCTGTGCGTGAGCACCTTCTGCGTTTCGCTGCCGAGCAGCAGGCCGCTGATGCCGCTGCGGCCGTGCGATGCCATGAAGATCACGTCGCAGCCCTGCTCGGCGGCGGTGGCGATGATGCCGCGGTACGGCGCGGCCGAAACCGAGGTGACGGCGTTGCACGGCACGCCGGCCAGCGCCGCGGACGCTTCGATGCGCGACAGCTCGGCGCGCGCGGCGGCCTCGACGCGCTGCTCGAACACCGAGCGCTTCTCGTGGGTGGCGTCGCTGGTCGGCAGGAACGGATATTCCTCCAGGCTCATGTAGGCGGTCAGCTTGGCGCCGGTGGCGCGGGCGAACTCGATGGCGGCGCCGACGGCCTTCTGGGAAAGCTCGGAACCGTCGATGGGGAGGAGGATGTGCTTGAACATGGGTGGTACCTGGGTTGGGGCGTTGGGGAGGGGGCGGTGCTTCAGGCCGAAGCCTTGCGCAGGATGACGTAAAGCTCGTCCTTGAGCTTGAGCTTTTCCTTCTTGAGGGACTCGATGGCGGTGCTGTCGGCCGGCACCAGCCCGGCTTCCATGTTCTTGATTTCCTGGTCCATCTCGTTGTGGCGATGGAACAGCTTGGCGAAGTGCGTGTCCTGTGCCTTGAGCACAGAGATCAGTTCGCGGAATTCGGGAAACATGCGAGGCTCCTTGAAGTGGCGGTCCGGGCTGCGCGGCGGCCTGCAGCGGGCGGGGGCCCGCGCCAGGGCGAGGGTGCCGGCAGCGCATGCCTTCATTGTGTGCCGGCGCGGCACCGCGGGCCTTGATATGGATCAGGCTCACACGGCGTATGCGCCGCCTGCGCGCAAACGAAAACGCCCGCTCCGTGAAGGGCGGGCGTTGCGCGCGGGCGGCGGGGGAGGCTCAGGCCGCCTTGGCGTGGTCGGCCGAGAACGGCGACAGCAGGCGCACCATCTGCGCGAACGCCTTGGGGTTGCCGGCCAGGATCTCGCCCTGCTCGAGCTGGCGCGCCTCGCCGGCGTAGTTGCCGGTCAGGCCGCCGGCCTCGGTCACCAGCAGCATGCCGGCGGCCATGTCCCAGGGCTTGAGGCCCTGCTCGAAGAAGCCGTCGGTGCGGCCGCAGGCCACGTAGGCCAGGTCCAGCGCGGCGGCGCCCGGGCGGCGCAGGCCGGCGCAGTTCTGCGTCATCAGCGCGAACAGCTCCATGTACTGGTCCAGGCCGGCCAGGTCGCGGTACGGGAAGCCGGTGCCGACCAGGCAGTCGGCCAGCTTGTCGCGGCGCGAGACGCGGATGCGGCGGTTGTTCAGGAACGCGCCGGCGCCCTTGCTGGCGGTGAAGAGCTCGTCGCGCGTGGGGTCGTAGACCACGGCCTGCACCGGCACGCCCTTGTGCAGCTGGGCGATGGAGACGCAATACTGGGGAAAGCCGTGGATGAAGTTGGTGGTGCCGTCGAGCGGGTCGATCACCCACGTGTATTCGCCGGCTTCCTCGCCCTCGGCCCAGGACTGGCCGGACTCTTCCGCTAGAATGGCGTGTTCCGGGTAGGCCGTGTGGATGATCTCGATGATCGCGGCCTCTGCGGCGCGGTCGACTTCGGTGACGAAATCGTTGTGCTGCTTGCGGGAGACATGGACCCGGTCGACGTCCATCGACGCGCGGTTGATAACGGAACCTGCCTTGCGGGCCGCCTTGACGGCGATATTGAGCATCGGATGCATGAATCTCTCCAGGCCGGCCAGGAGTGCGCCCCCCGGCGCGAAAGGCCGGGCGCGCTGCCCTCCGGGGGCGGCTGACAACACAACGAATTGTAGAAGAACGGGCGCGTCGCCTTGGCCGGAAACCGGCGGAACGGGCGGCGCACCGAAAGATGAAGCCTGGATTGTATATGAACCCGCCGAACCAGACGAGTGCCGCCGCCACGCCGCGCCAGCCAGTGGACATGACGCAGGGCGCACCCGCGGCCTTCGCCGCCGTGCGCTTCGTGCTGGTGGAGACCAGCCATCCCGGCAACGTCGGCGCGGTCGCGCGGGCCATCAAGACGATGGGCTTCGGCGCCGTGCCGGGCAGCCTGGTGCTGGTCGCGCCGCGCGAGCCGGAAGTGCGCGCGCATCCGGACGCGGTGGCGATGGCCAGCGGCGCCGACGACGTGCTGGCCGGCGCGGTGATCGTGGACGGCATCGAGCACGCGCTGGCTGGCACCGCCTACGCGGTGGCGCTGACCGCGCGCCAGCGCGAGTTCGGCCCGCCGCGCCTGCTGCCGCGCGACGCCGCCGCGCAGGCCGCCGCGCAGGCCGCCGGCCGCATCGCCGCGCGCCTGGCCGCCACGCCCGGCGAGCCGCCGGCCGGCGCGCATGTGGCCTTCGTGTTCGGCAACGAGCGCTTCGGCCTGCCCAACGAGGCCGTGGCGCGCTGCGCGGCGGTCACGCACATTCCGGCCAACCCGGCCTACACTTCGCTCAACCTGGCGCAGGCCGTGCAGCTGATCGCCTACGAGATGCGGCTGGCCCTGCTGGAGCCGCGCGCCACGCCGCTGGCCGAGATCGGCTATGCTGGCGAGCCGGCCACCGCCGAGCAGGTCGAGGCCATGTTCGGCCACCTGCAGACGGGGCTCGAGGCGATCGGCTTTCTCGACCCGGCCGCGCCCAAGAAGCTGATGCCGCGCCTGCGCCGGCTGCTGGCGCGCAGCGGGCTGGAGCGCGAAGAAGTGAACATCCTGCGCGGCATCGCCAAGCACATGCTGCTGGCCGCGCGCGGCGAGGTCCCCGGCGCCGCGCGCGCGCCGGGCAAACAGGAGACGTAAGCGGTGGTGCAGATTCCTGCCTTCGGCGCGATCCATGCGATCGGCCTGACGACAACTGGCCCGGCAGTTGGCCCGACAGCCGGTCCGGTAGCCGGCACGACGACCTGGCCGTTCCGCGCGTCCGCGCGATGTTGACGGCCGGCGCCGCCGGCGTCCGCCAGCGCGGACGGGGCGGCGCACGCGCAGTCAATGTCCATGACGGCAGCAGGGCACCAAATCTCTTACACTCCCTGCTCCGTTCCCACCGGCCAACGACCATGCCGGCGATCGCGTTTCCACCCCGGCGCACCTGACCGGGCCGGGGCCCGCGGCGCACGGCAGGGCAACACGACACGACCACGATGTTCTCTCGTCTGAAGGAAGATATCGACGCCATCATGCGGCGCGATCCCGCCGCGCGCAGCCGTCTCGAGGTGCTGACCTGCTATCCCGGCCTGCATGCCGTGGTGTTCCACCGCTTCGCGCACGCCTGCTGGAACGCGGGCTTTCACTGGCTGGGGCGCTGGATCTCGCACTGGTCGCGCTTTCTCACCGGCATCGAGATCCACCCGGGCGCCAAGGTCGGGCGGCGCGTGTTCATCGACCACGGCATGGGCGTGGTGGTGGGCGAGACCGCCGAGATCGGCGACGACTGCACCATTTACCAGGGCGTGACGCTGGGCGGCACCTCGCTCTACAAGGGGCAGAAGCGGCATCCCACGCTGGGCGCGGGCGTGGTGGTCAGCGCCGGCGCCAAGGTGCTGGGCGGCTACACCATCGGCGACGGCGCGCGCATCGGCTCCAACGCCGTGGTGCTCAAGCCGGTGCCGCCGGGCGCCACCGCGGTGGGCGTGCCGGCGCGCATCATCCTGCCCGACGCGCCCGGCGCGCAGCAGGGCGCCAAGCAGGAATTCTCGGCCTACGGCATCACGCCCAACGCGGACGACCCGGTCTCGCTGGCGCTCAAGAGCCTGATCGACAACGCCGCGCAGCAGCACGAGCGGCTGGAGATCGTGATGGCCGCGCTGGACCGGCTCGGCGAGCATCTCGAGAACACGCCGAACGACCGGTTCGACGCCAGCGAGCTGCGCAAGCTGATGAAGTGACGATGATGGCGGCGCGGGGCCGCGCCGGGCACGCTCAGTCCGCCTGCGGCAGCACGCTGAAGCCGCTGGCGTCGAGCTGCAGCACCGCCGCGCGCGGGCGCCGGCCGTCGAGGTCCCAGTCGGTCAGCACCCAGCGCACGCCTTCGGCGCTTTCGTGGCGCGCGGGGCGGTGGGTGTGGCCGTGCACCAGCACCGGCGCGCGGCTGGCGCGCAGCAGCGCGGCCACCGCCTGCGGCGCGGTGTCGCCGTAGTCGGGCGGCGCGTCGCGGCGCGCCTGCCGCGCGCGGCCGGCTTCGCTGTCGGCGCGCAGCCGGCGCGCCACGCGCAGGCGCAGCGCCAGCGGCAGCGCCAGGAACGCGCGCTGCACCCAGCCCTTGCGGGTCCAGCGGCGAAAGCGCATGTAGCGCGCGTCGCCGGTGCACAGCATGTCGCCGTGGCTCAGCGCCACGCGCTGCCCGGCGCAGTCGATCACGGTCGGGTCGGGCAGCAGCGTGGCCCCGGCGGCGCGCGCGAAGCGCTCGCCCAGCAGGAAATCGCGGTTGCCGTGCATCAGGTACACCTGCACGCCATAGCGGGCCAGCTCGCGCAGCCGGGCCGCGATCTGCGCCGCGAACGGGCTGTCGGTCTCCTCGTCGCCCACCCAGAATTCGAAGAAGTCGCCGAGGATGAACAGCGCGCGCGCCTGCACGGCGGCGCGCTCGAGCACGCGCTCGAACGACGCCAGCGTGCGCGGCATCGCGGGCGTGAGGTGCAGGTCGGAAATGAACCACGCCGGCTCCGGCACCGCGAGGGCGCCGGCAGCCGGCGTGGAGGGGGGCATGGTCATGGGGAGGAAAAGAAGTTCTGGCCCGACATCATGCCGCGACCCGGCGCCACCCGGCGGCACGGACCGCCGGGCTGCGCCGCGGATTTACTCGACCACCACGGCCTTTTCGATGACCACGTCCTCGAGCGGCACGTCCTGGTGGAAGCCCGCGCTGCCGGTGCGCACGCCCTTGATCTTCTCGACCACGTCGGCGCCTTCGCTCACCTTGCCGAACACGGCGTAGCCGAAGCCCTGCGGGGTCGGCGAGGTGAAGTTGAGGAAGTCGTTGTCGACCGTGTTGATGAAGAACTGCGCGGTGGCCGAGTGGGGCGCGTTGGTGCGCGCCATCGCCACCGTGTAGCGGTCGTTCTTGAGGCCGTTGCCGGCTTCGTTCTCGATCGGGGCGTCGGTGCCCTTTTGCTTCATGCCGGGTTCGAAGCCGCCGCCCTGGATCATGAAGTTCTTGATGACACGGTGGAAGACCGTGTTGTCGTAGTGGCCCTTGCGTACGTAGGACAGGAAATTCTCGACCGACTTCGGCGCCTTCTCGGCGTCGAGCTCGATGGTGATGACACCCTGGTTGGTGTGGAGTTCTACCTTGGACATGTTGCTTTCCTCTGTTCGGTGATTGCCTGGCTGTTGCCCGGCGTGACGACGGGGCGGGGCGGCCGTGCAGCCTTACTTGACGACCGTGGCCGACTCGATGACGATCGGCGCGGCCGGCACGTTGTGCATCGGGCCATATGACGTGGTAGGCGCGCTCTTGATCTTGTCGACGGTATCCATGCCTTCCACCACCTTGCCGAACACGGCATAGCCGTTGCCGTCCGGCTGCGGATAGTCGAGGTTGGAATTATCCACCACATTGACGAAGAACTGTGCGGTGGCCGAGTTGGGATCGCTGGTGCGCGCCATCGCCACCGTGCCGGCCTTGTTCTTCAGCCCGTTCTGCGCTTCCAGCGGGATCGGCGCGCGCGTGGCCTTCTGCTTCATGTCGCGGTCGAAGCCGCCGCCCTGCACCATGAAGCCGTTGATGACGCGGTGGAAGATGGTGCCGCTGTAGAAGCCGCTCTTGACGTACTCGAGGAAGTTCGCCACGGTCTTGGGCGCGGCATCGGGGTAGACCTCGATCGTGAACTTGCCCGCGCTGGTGACGAACTGCACCCGTTCGGTCCTGGTCTGCTGTGCCTGCGAGGCCAGCGGCGACAGCGCCAGGGCGCCGGCGAACAGGCCGGCAAGGACGAGGCGACGCGAAAAAATCATGCTTGACTCCGTGGGTCGGGGAAACATTGGAGACGGGCCGCGGCCCGCCTGCCGGATAGGGAGGATGCGGCGGCTATGGCGTCTGTGACGTTACCGCGCGGGTTCGGCGGCGGCATCGCTGGCGGCGCCGCTCGCGCGGGTCTCGGTGGCGGCCGCGGCGGCGCTGGCGGCCGGCTTGCGCCGCGCGCCGGCGGCCGGCGCTGCCGGCGCCGGGGCCGGGGCCGGGGTGGCCGTCAACTGCCGGAGGCCGGCCTGCGCCACGGCGTCCGCCGGGTTGCGGCGCAGCGCGTCGCGGTAGGCATTCTCGGCCAGGCGGCGGTAGACGTCGCCGAGATTGGCGTAGCCGACCGAGAAGCCGGGCCTGACCTCGACCGCGAGCAGCAATTCCGCCTCGGCGCGCTTGAGGTCGCCGCGCCTGGCATACAGCAGCGCCAGGTTGTTGTGCGGCTCGGGCAGCTCGGGGAAATCCTGGGCCATCGACGACAGCGCGGCAATCGCCTCGTCCTCGCGCCCGGCCTGGGCCAGCGCCCAGGCGCGCTCGAAACGCGCCTGCGCATTGCGCGGGTTGGTGGCCAGCACGCGGTCGAAGCCGCTGATGGCCTCGTCGTAGTGTTGCTGCGCCGCGGCCTTCTGCGCCGCGGCCATGCCCGGGTCCGCCGAGCGCACGCCGCCCGGCGGCGTGGCCGGCGCCGCCAGCGAGAGCGGCCCGTTCTGCGCGCCGGCGGGCGCCGCCGCCAGCAGGCCCGCCAGCATTGCCGCCAGGCCGATCGACGCGGCCGCTGTGCGTCGGCGCGCGGGCTTGGGTGAAGCGGTTTTCAGGGTGGGCAGGAACAGGCTCATGTAAGGGCGGTCCGTTATACTCCGCGGCATTCTAGCAAAGCGCGGCCCGCGGGCCGCGCTTTGCCGCTTGTGCGGGCGCGCCGCGGCGCGCGGCGGGCCGCCTCCGGGCGCCGCCGTGGTGCGCCGCGAGGCGCGGGGCGCGTCACGGCGGGCGGGCGCTTCCGGTAAGATATGGGGCGCGCCGGAATTTGCCCGGGCGCAAATCGCCGGACTCGCGAATGGCGCGACAATGGCGTGACGATCTGGCGCGATTGTCGCCTTGTCGCCTGGCCGTGTCGCTGTGCCCTGTTGTGCTGTCGCTGTCGCAACCTGTCATGCTGCCGGCAGGATTTCTCTTCCATTCACCTCGTTTCATGTATCCACTGAATATCTACAACACGCTCGCGCGTGAAAAGCAGCTCTTCGTGCCAATCGAACCCGGCCGCGTGCGCATGTACGTCTGCGGCATGACGGTGTACGACTATTGCCACGTCGGCCACGCGCGCGTGATGGTGGTGTTCGACATGGTGCAGCGCTGGCTGCGCACCGCCGGCTACGAGGTGACGTATGTGCAGAACATCACCGACATCGACGACAAGATCATCCGCCGCGCGGCCGAGAACGGCGAGACCATCGGCGCGCTGACCGACCGCTTCATCCGCTACATGCACGAGGACGCCGACGCGCTCGGCATCCAGCGCCCGGACCACGAGCCGCGCGCCACCGAGTACGTGCCGCAGATGCTCGACATCATCGGCAAGCTCGAGGCGCGCGGCCTGGCCTACCAGGCCAGCGACGGCGACGTGAACTATGCGGTGCGCAAGTTCCCGAACTACGGCCGCCTGTCGGGCAAGTCGCTCGAGGACCTGCGCGCCGGCGAGCGCGTGGCCACCAACGAGGCCAAGCACGACCCGCTCGACTTCGTGCTGTGGAAGTCGGCCAAGGAAAGCGAGCCGGCCGAAAGCAAGTGGCAGTCGAAGTGGGGCGTGGGCCGCCCGGGCTGGCACATCGAATGCTCGGCCATGAGCTGCGCGCTGCTGGGCGAGCATTTCGACATCCACGGCGGCGGCGCCGACCTGCAGTTCCCGCACCACGAGAACGAGATCGCGCAGTCCGAGGGGGCGAGCGGCCAGACCTTCGTCAACCTGTGGATGCACAACGGCTTCGTGCGCATCAACGACGAGAAGATGTCGAAGTCGCTCGGCAACTTCTTCACCATCCGCGAGGTGCTGGCCGCCTACGACGCGGAAGTGGTGCGCTTCTTCATCCTGCGCGCGCACTACCGCAGCCCGCTGAACTACAGCGACGCGCACCTCGACGACGCCCGTCATTCGCTCACGCGCCTGTACACCGCGCTCAAGGACGTGCAGCCCGACGGCGAGCCGCTCGACTGGGAGGAAGCGCACGCGAAGCGCTTCGTCGACGCGATGGGCGACGACTTCAACACGCCGATCGCGATGGCCGTGCTGTTCGACCTCGCCAGCGAGGTCAACCGCACCGGCGCGCCGGCGATGGCGCGCCAGCTCAAGGGCCTGGGCGCCACGCTGGGCCTGCTCGGGCGCGACGCGCACGCCTTCCTGCAAGGCGGCAAGAGCGCCGACGGCCTGCAGCCCGGGCAGATCGAGGCGCTGATCGCCGCGCGCAAGGAAGCCAAGGCCGGGCGCAATTTCGCCGAGGCCGACCGCATCCGCGCCGAGCTGCTGGCCGGCGGCGTGATCCTCGAAGACAAGCCGGGCGGTGTCACCGAGTGGAGGCGCGCTTGAACGCTGCCGCGCGCAAGACGGTGCCGCCCGCGGCGCCGGCCAAGACCGCCGCGGCCGGCAAGGCCGCCGCGCCCCGGCCGGCCAAGGCCGCAGGCGCGGCCAAGGCTGCCGCCAAGCCGGTGAAGCCGGCGCCCAAGGCCGGCGCGCGCGCCGCCAAGGCGCCCGCGCTGCCCGAGGCGCAGGCGGTGCCGCTGCCGGTCGAGGCCGTGGTCGACGCGGTGCGTCCCGCCTACTGGGACGAGGCCTGCGCCGACCTGATGAAGCGCGACCGCATCCTGCGCAAGATGATCCCCACCTACGGCCCCGCGCACCTGATCTCGCGCGGCGATCCCTTCATCACGCTGGCCCGCTCGGTGGTCGGCCAGCAGATCTCGGTCAAGGCCGCGCAGACCGTGTGGGAGCGGCTGGCGGCGCTCTGTCCCCGGCTGACGCCGGCGCAGATGCTCAAGGCCGGGCACGAGAGCCTGGCCGGGTGCGGACTGTCGCGCCGCAAGGCCGAGTACATCGTCGACCTCGCCGAGCATTTCAAGGCCGGGCGCGTGCACGTGGGAAGCTGGGCGGAGATGGACGACGAAGCGGTCATCGCCGAGCTCACGCAGATCCGCGGCATCGGCCGCTGGACCGCAGAGATGTTCCTGATGTTCAACCTGATGCGGCCCAACGTGCTGCCGCTCGACGACGTCGGCCTGATCAACGCCATTTCGGCTAATTATTTCAGCGGCGAGCCCGTCACGCGCAGTGAGGCGCGCGAGGTTGCCGCCAACTGGGAGCCCTGGCGCACCGTGGCCACCTGGTACATGTGGCGCAGCCTTGACCCGCTGCCAGTGACCTATTAGCCTGACGGGGCGCAGAATTTGCAAGGAAGTGCGCGAGACTGCATCCGCAGACTTGCGGTTCAGCGGGCGAATTCCGGTAGAATGCGCCCCTTCACAGACAGGTACGTGTGATTCTCATGAAAACCACCTTCCTGGATTTTGAGCAGCCCATTGCCGAACTCGAGGCAAAGATCGAAGAACTGCGTTTCGTGCAGGACGATTCGGCTGTCGACATCTCCGAAGAAATCTCGCGGCTGGCCGGCAAGAGCCAGCAGCTTACCAAGGACATCTACGCCAACCTGACCCCGTGGCAGGTGGCGCAGATCGCCCGGCATCCGCAGCGTCCCTACACGCTGGACTACGTGCGCGAAATCTTCACCGATTTCCACGAGCTGCACGGCGACCGCGCGTTTGCCGACGATCTCTCCATCGTGGGCGGGCTGGCCCGCTTCAACGGCCAGGCCTGCATGGTGATCGGCCACCAGAAGGGCCGCGACACCAAGGAGCGCGCGCTGCGCAACTTCGGCATGTCCAAGCCCGAAGGCTACCGCAAGGCCAAGCGCCTGATGGAGCTGGCGGACAAGTTCGGCCTGCCGATCTTCACCTTCGTCGACACCCCGGGCGCATTCCCCGGCATCGACGCCGAAGAGCGCGGGCAGTCCGAGGCCATCGGCCACAACCTCTACGTGATGGCCGGCCTCAAGGTGCCCCTGATCGCCACCATCATCGGCGAAGGCGGCTCCGGCGGCGCGCTGGCGATCGCCGTGGGCGACGTGGTGCAGATGCTGCAGTTCGCCACCTACGCCGTGATCTCGCCGGAAGGCTGCGCCTCGATCCTGTGGAAGACCGCCGAGAAGGCGCCCGAAGCCGCCGAGGCGCTGGGCCTGACCGCGCACCGCCTCAAGGCGCTCGGCCTGATCGACAAGATCGTCAGCGAGCCGCTCGGCGGCGCGCACCGCGACGCCAAGGGCATGGCCGCCATGCTCAAGCGCTCGCTGGCCGATTCGCTGCGCCAGTTCCAGGGCATGGACGTGAAGGAGCTGCAGGCGCGCCGCCATGCGCGCTTGCTGGCCTATGGCAAGTTCAAGGAATCCGGCACGGCGGGCTGATCCGTCCGCCGGCTTGACCGACAAGGTCGCACAGGCCCTCCAGGCCGGTGCGGCCTTTGTCGTTTCTGGCCCCGGCGAGCGGAGCGGCACGGTGGCGGTGGCGCTGTCGGGCGGGCGCGACTCGGTCGCGCTGCTGCACGCGCTGCGCGCGGCGGTGTGCGCCGCCGCGCTGCCGCTGCGCGTGGTGGCACTGCACGTGCACCACGGCCTGCAGGCCCGCGCCGACGAATGGGACGCGTTCTGCGCGTCGCTGTGCCGCGACTGGCAGGTGCCGTTCCTGAGCCGCCGCGTCACCGTCGGCCAGCAGCACGGCGAAGGCCTCGAAGCCGCCGCGCGGCGCGCGCGCTACGCCGCGCTCGAAACCATGTGCGGCGAGGCCGGCGCGCACCTGCTGCTGTTCGCCCATCACCAGGACGACCAGGCCGAGACCGTGCTGCTGCGCCTGTTCCGCGGCAGCGGCCTAGCCGGGCTGGGCGGCATGCCGCGCCTGCGGCGCATGGGCGCGGACCGGCAGATCGTGCTGCTGCGCCCCTGGCTCGACGCGGGCCGCGACCAGATCGACGCCTACTGCGCGGTCCACGCGCTGCCGTGGATCGACGACCCCTCCAACCACGACCCGCGTTTCGCCCGCAACGCGCTGCGCCAGCACATGCCGGCGCTGGCCGCCGCATTCCCGGCGCTGCGCGCCAACGTGGCGCAGGCCGCCGCGCACCTCGCGCAGGCCGGCGAACTGCTCGACGCGCTCGCCACGGAATGGATGGCGCCGCTGGTGCGCCCGCCGCGCGACGCCGCCACCGTGGCCGAGCTCGACCTCGCCGGGCTGCGCGCGTTGTCCGCGGCCCAGGCCGACGCCGTGCTGCGCCTGTGGCTGCGCGAGCTCGGCACGCAGGCGCCGTCCACCGCGCGGCTGTCCGCCATGCGCGCGCAGCTGATCCGGCACGACGGCGGCGAGCCCGCCATCCATCACGAAGCGCTGGTGCTGCGGCGTTTCCAGGGCCGCGTGCTGGCCTGCCGCGCCGAGCCGGATGTGTCCCCGCCGGAGCTGGCCCTGCGCTGGAACGGCGAGGCGAGCCTGCCCGCGTCGTCGTGGCGCGGCGAACTGCGCTTCACGCGCGACGACACCTTCGGCGTGCCCGAGGCGGTGCTGCGCGAGCCGCTGCGACTGGCCGCGCGGCAGGGCGGGGAACGCATCGTGCTGCGCCCCGGCGGCCCCGCGCGCGCGCTCAAGCAGGCCTACCAGGAAGCCGGCGTGCCGGCGGCGCGGCGCGCGCGCCTGCCGCTGCTGTGGGCCGGCGGCCAGCTGGTGTTCGTGGCCGGCCTCGGCATGCACCGCCGGTGGCCGCAGGCGCCGGCCGCGCCGCGCTGGCGCATCGAATGGTCGGCGTGGCAGGGCGGGGCGCCGGCCGCCGAATAGGCCGCATCCGGCGCCGTGCGGCCGCGAAAAACGCCGCGCGCGGCGGCCTCCGCGGCGCGGGTGCGCACCGCCCTCCACATCGGCCGGCGCCCCCTCGGGCCGCCCGCGCCTTGCCTCGGCACGCCTCTTCGTGTATTTTCAGAGGTTTTGCACAATCGCTGGCGTCGACAAGAAGATGGCTCTCATCGTTCACAAATACGGCGGCACTTCGATGGGTTCTCCGGAACGCATCAAGAATGTCGCCAAGCGCGTTGCCAAATGGCACCGCGCCGGCCACCGCGTAGTCGTGGTGCCTTCGGCCATGTCGGGCGAGACCAATCGCCTGCTCGGCCTCGCCAGGGAAATCTCGGCCCAGCCGAACCCGCGCGAACTGGATATGCTGGCCTCCACCGGCGAACAGGCCAGCGTGGCGCTGCTGGCCATCGCGCTGCAAGGCGAGGGCATCGACGCCATCAGCTACACCGGCTGGCAAGTGCCCGTGAAAACCGATTCGGCCTTCACCAAGGCCCGCATCGAATCGATCGACGACGAGCGCATCCTCGCCGACGTCGATGCCGGGCGCGTGGTCGTCATCACCGGCTTCCAGGGCATCGACGACGAAGGCAACATCACCACGCTCGGCCGCGGCGGCTCGGATACCTCGGCCGTGGCCATCGCCGCCGCCATCGAAGCCGACGAATGCCTGATCTACACCGACGTGGACGGCGTCTACACGACCGATCCGCGCGTGGTCGAGGACGCCCGCCGCCTGGACAAGATCACCTTCGAGGAAATGCTGGAAATGGCCAGCCTCGGCTCCAAGGTGCTGCAGATCCGCTCGGTGGAGTTCGCCGGCAAGTACCGCGTGAAGACCCGCGTACTGTCGTCGCTGACCGACCCCCTGATGCCGCTCGAGAAAGAAATGCACTCGGGCACGCTGATCACTTTTGAGGAAGAGTCTGACATGGAAGCAGCCGTCATCTCCGGCATCGCCTTTGCCCGTGACGAGGCGAAGATCACCGTGCACGACGTCCCCGACCGCCCCGGGGTCGCCTACGCGATCCTCGGCCCGATCGCCGACGCCAACATCGACGTCGACATGATCATCCAGAACCAGTCCGTCGACGGCAAGACCGACTTCACCTTCACCGTGCCGCGCGGCGAATACCAGCGCGCGCTGTCCATCCTGAACGACGGCGTGAAGGGCCACATCGGCGCCGCCAGCGTGTCGGGCGACCCCAAGGTGTCGAAGGTCTCGGTGGTCGGCGTGGGCATGCGCTCGCACGTCGGCATCGCCAGCAAGATGTTCCGCACGCTGTCCGAGGAAGGCATCAACATCCAGATGATCTCCACCTCGGAAATCAAGATCTCGGTGCTGATCGACGAGAAGTACATGGAACTCGCGGTGCGCGCACTGCACAAGGTGTTCGAGCTGGATCAGGCGTGATCCGGCGCGGCAGGCCGCATCCGGCCCGCCGCACGTTTTGCCGGGGTGCACAAATTTTTGCGGCCGGTCATCGAAACTTCGTTGACCAATCGAAAACACCCCGATAGAATACGCGCTTCGTTGTGTGGCCTCCCTCACACAACGGCAGGTTTGGGAGACGTGGCCGAGAGGTCGAAGGCACTCCCCTGCTAAGGGAGCATCCGGGCCAAAACCTGGATCGAGGGTTCGAATCCCTCCGTCTCCGCCAGCAATGGCGGCAGAACCCCGGAAGATTGCGGTCTTCCGGGGTTTTGTTTTTTCTGGCCCATCAGCCAGCCCATCATCAGATGGAGCCTATCCCGGCGGTTGTCAGCCTTTCCTCGTGTACTCTCGAAGTCATTGACCACCAATGCAAGAGGAACACGTGCGAGTCCGCGTCGAACTATCTTCTGGCCCCCTGATTGAATTCTCGGATTTCTGTCATGCGATAGCTCAGGCCATTTGCCCCGCTGACGAGCAGCCGCTTGAGGGGATGAGATGTGTGGTCGGGAGGAGAACAAGACGCAGCTTCACCGTGCGTCGGCTCCCAGATGGTAACGGGCAGCCTCCCGCGGGCGAGTTCCAAGTGGGTCCAATTTCCGATGGTGCGCTCTTCCATAGCCAGTCGATTCTGGAGCCATGGTGCCCTGATGGCGAAGGAGCAATGGAATTTCCCGTAGATCCTTCGCAGGATCAAGTCCGGGAGGCGTGGCTGCCCTTTGCGCTGAGCGACAGTGACCGTTGTTGGCTCGAGGGCGTGCTCCCTCAGTTGCCACCACTGCGGTATCCAATCTCTGATGAGGAGGCCGCTGCTTTTCTGACGGCCTATCGTGACCTGAAGGAACGGCCGGAGTGGGAGCCGATGCTGATGACGACAGCAGAAATGGAGCGAAGGAAGGACGGGCAGACGGCTGTGTTGGCACGTCAACGAGAGGCACTGCAAGCTGAATTCAAGCGTGGCAGCATAGTTGCCGTTGACAGCGTGTACGTGCCGGTCCCGGTGCTTACCATCGGCAGCTTTATCCCGCGTGAGCAGGCGGTTGCATACTTAGAGCGGTGTGGGCTTGTTCCTGAGGGCAACGGTGCGGAATCCGATACACAATTCGCGCAGCAAGAGACTGAGCTAGGGTGCAAGGCGACCTCGGCTGTAATGCCGGAGGTAGAGCAAGCTCAAGGGGATACCGGGCCCATTCACACGACCCCGAAATTGACGGAGAAGCCTGTCGTCAGCAAGGCAGGTGAGTTGCGTGGGTCGAAAATCCGCGGTGATACGAGCTATCTGGCGGAGTCTTTGCCTGCTGCCGAGAGGCGACAGATAGGCAAGGTCGCGCGCTTGCCTCGCGTCATGGAGCTTACCGGGCTTGGGCGGAGTTCTATCTACAACCGCATGAATCCGCACTCTCCCCAGTACGACCCGAATTTTCCACGATCTTTCGTACTTGGCCCTAAACGTGGGGCGGCCACCGGCTGGGATGAGGAGCAAGTTAAGGCGTGGGTCGCCAGGTATGCGGCAAGAGATCGAGCATGAGGGTTACATATGAGGTCGGACGGGGCGTGTCTGTTCCGGCGTGAGCTGAATGGGAGTCGGCGTCTCGAGATATTTGGCATGAGCGCGAAGCAGGCGCGCTGTCAGCGAGGTAACGCGAGCAGATGAGTTCGCGCGGGTCGTCGAGCAACTCGAACACGGCGAGCGCCTCACTTCTGCTGCGTCTCGCACTGCTCGCGGTGATGTTCTGAAATTCCACCTTGCCGATCACGCGACAAATTTACCTGCTGAATCTCGAATTGTTCGCCATATAACACTAATTTTGCGCCCGGATTTTGTCAAAGCTAAGTTGAAATGTCCGGGCTCCGGCAAAGTTAAAATGTCCGCCTTGTGGCGCGAATTGTGAGTTGTTCGGATGTTCACACCAGAGTTCGTAAATGAAGAGCACGGCGAGTATGTGCTGGTTTCTAACCACAGCCTGGAGTCGGTTGAATCAACCCGACTGAGCGTGAGATACAACCGCGCGCGCATCCTTTCTGGCAGAGTTCACTTGCCTGCTCAGTTCCATACCTGTCGCGTCATCTATGACATCCGCGGGCAAACGGTAGCGGAGGCTGCGATAGCGCAGGTTAAGCTGGGATTGAGCGATCTTGCACTGGTGGGGTTCAAACGCTAATGGGAATTCAAATTGTGGTCGTTGCCAAGGACGTGGAACAGATCCATGCAACGCTTGGGCCCGCCGCTCAGGAAGCGGAGGTTTTCCCCATTGCGGCCAGCACATTCGGTCTTTCCATCCCAACTAAGGTCATTGATGCTGTTGGAGAGCAGGTCCTGCTCGATAAGATAGCTGCATTCGAGTACTTTGACCTCTGGGCTGGCGTATGGAGACGACCGGAGGCAAGGGAAGCCGGTTGACCTAGTTCTGGGTTCCATTGAGCGGGGGTATCGGCCAGCAGGTAGAGCATCTTGTCGTACTGAATCGTCAGGCTCTTGGACACGCAGCGCGGCTCGCGCCAAGTGAAGATCAGATTCAGGTTCTCGTTCGGCGGCCACGCCGGGCCGCAACTGACCATCCACGACCGCCTGGACGGTCTTGAGCCTGTCTAACTCGCGCATGCTGACTGTAATGACCTCGGTTCTAGCCATCGCCTGGCGTCTCCACTCTGGGGCGGCCGTCTTTTGGAGAAGGCTCCACCGTCGGCAGCGGCGGCTGCACAATGCCTTCCACAATTCATTGTCGATTTTCTTTCGCGCCGTGCCATCGCTAATGCCCATCGGGCGCTGTTCGATGACATAGTTTTGTAGCGGCTCTAACTAGAAGGCGGCGGCGTAGCGCGGTACAGCAAGATGCTGGCGAGCCACCGAGCGGCTGTATGCGGAACTTCACGATGCACCTCGCTGCCCAGCGAAGACCAATGGCAACACCAACATAGGTGGTAATCGATTTGGTACTAGATAACTCGTAATAGCTATGCGAGTACAAAATCCGCAATAATGAAGGATATACATGATCAATCGCTAGTAATGACTGGCCGGCCATCACCTCCTAATTTAGGAAAGTAATAAGGTAGCAGGGTGGCAGGAAAACAGTATGGAAATAAAGAATAGCGAAGTAGTATAGCAATGGAGAAATGGAGAAGTAGCAGAGAAATAATAACTCAACAAGGCAGCATGATATAGCAACTCCAACAGTACCGGCAAAAATGAGCTGACTCGAAGTCGCCAGCATGTTCCCTTTGATTGGCCACCCGAGAACCTGATAAGGACATGATCATGCTGAAATCAACAATCGACCTACCCGATATACGCAGAGTCGACCATACTCCAACATGGGATGTCATCGAGGTAGAGGATGTACCAACCATATGGGAAGTTGGAGAGTACAGCAAACTGTTCAAGAAGCTCGTGAGCTTCCTCGAATCTGTACTCTATACTTCGGACAAGGCCTATGTAATTCAGGAGCGATATGGTCGACGGTCAGTAAAGGAGTGCTCAAAGCTGGCAGCCCACTTCCGTCACTTCGGTTATCTGCATAGCGTGCTCTTTGAGCACTATGTCTACACGCCGGATATTGAGCTATTCCGTCGCTGCCATATAACCCACCCTGGAATTGGAGCTTGCTCATTTACTAGTCCTCGACGGTATGTCGCCGACGGGCGCATGGAGGCCGAGGTATTCGATGAGTTCATTGCGTACCTACGCGATGAAGCCATCCGATTGGGAATCAAGAAAGAGCTCCACGACTGGCGGTACGGACAGACAAGCATACAGCGAGAGCTCATTAAGGCTTACCTTCGCACTATGCCGATCCGAACGACGAAGCTTCTGGCTGTCCGTTGTGAACTGCAATACAGGGAAGAGGCAGTTACTGAGGAAGATATTGTCTTTCGGGTGGCCTTCGGTACTCACATGGGCATCGAGCGCTCTCACATTCACGATAAATACAGGGCCGAATATCGAGGTCGAATCGACATCAAGGAGGCCATGAATCATCGGAAGCGCTTCTTCTCCAACCCTCATGGGAAAGATGCCGAACTCTTCAAATATCTCATTGGCTATGTCTGGAAGATCGAACAATCGACAGCCATTCATCACCATGTCCTGCTCATTTTCGATGGCCAGAGGGTTCGAGATGATATTCAACGCATCGAACACGTGTTCAGTCGGTGGGAGGCCATAACCGGTGATGCCGGATATGGCTACAGTACTCACTATCGGAAGAAAGTCCTGATCGATCAAGGTCGTTGGGACTTTGGAAACATTGACTGCCGAGATACCGCAGCGCTCGAGAGAATGATCGACAACGTTGCCGAGTACTTCACGAAGGACGGCCAACTTCTTCGTGTAAAACCCAGTCTCAAAGCACGCGCGCTGACGATGGGCCGAGCGATAAAACAGCGAACCAAAGGGCCTGGGCGCCCTCGCTCGACATTTTCCTGAACAAATCATCTGGATAGACAGATAGCGCTTGCATTTATTCACGTTGGATAAGCCCGGCCGCGAAAATGCGGACGTCAACTACCACCGACACAGGTCGACATGACTATCGCTGCGCTGGCGGGAGTGTGGCATCCGCGAACTGCGCCAAGGACCAAAGCTATGGCGCTAGCCCCCCGAACAATCGCATCGACAAGCGGCTTTTCCATCACTGGCATCCAACGTCCCAAGTACGTCCGTTCTCTCACTCACGGGCGTCTCAAGTGACAAGTTGGAGCAGCAGAACTCTAGGACAATATTTCGATCATACACACCCATACTAGAAATCGCTCTTTTCACTCTTAAAAAGCGAAAAAAGCGATTTCTGTACTGCTGTGCAACCCTATTCTTGCTCCATCATCAGTTCGGCATGTCGATGGGAGCATGTGGTAATGAAAGTGAAAGGGAAGCGGACAGGCAGGCCTAGTGCCTAGAGATGCAACGTCACCCGCCTGAGGGGCGACCAGAAGTACTCTAGCAGCCAGTTGTCGACGGAAGCGGTCGAGCGCGGGGACATATGGGAGGACAAGCCATTGGCAGGATAGTCTTTACGTGTGGGTGACGCTTGTTGCACGTTGCCTGTCTCAATCTGGTTCATCGGCTACTTTACTATCAACGCAGCTTGCCGCTGTCGGCGGTATGATTATCTTGCCTTCTTGTTCGAGGCATTACCGCGCGCACGGATTCCTCTGTAGAAAACAAGCGAATGAGCGTGGGTTAAGCTGGCACAGTCGAGGAGAGTGATCTTCAAACGCTTCGCCACAGTTGCCGGTTAGAGCAATGGCATCGGCCAGTTTGGCAATTGTTTGCGGATTTCCCTGAGGTTTTTCGTCGTCGAGATTGACGATATGCTCCCGATGTCCGCGCCGCGGGTATAGATACGGTCTCGAGCGCGATCGGATCATTATCTCCAGATATTTGTCAATAAGCAGCCGATTCTCGCCGAGTATGGACATGGCATACTACAGCGAGGGCGTCGGCTATCAGTAAGCAGTTACCCACAGGGAGCTTGACCTCAACGCGAGCATTGCAGGCAATGCGGATAGTACTGCAGCGTGAAAACAGAATATCCGGCGAACTCGCATCACCGCTCTCTGCCGATAAAGCGTAGCTGCCATACGCTTTCAAATTAGTGTCAAACTTGGCAGCCCCAACACCTTATTTTCCGTGCGAGTGTCATTCGGTCTCCAAGTATATTTGGCCATGATTGCAAATCTCTATCGCGGGCTACCCTCGGCAAGCAATATTATCCGATGACCGTTATCGCCTTCGCTCCTCACCGACATCTGGATAAGTTTCCCGTTGCATCGCCTCTCGGTAGGGAAGCTCCGGTAACTCTAATTTTACCGTATCTGTCGATTTTCCCGTTGTAGTGCTGCGTTTGGGATAACGCGAGACAAGTCGGCCGCGATGGAGCCAGTCCAGCGCCATCTTGAACTTCGCTATATCTGTCTTGAGCCCATACCTGGAACAGAAAAGTCGCAATTCATTCTCTGGAAGCTCGATATTACTGCCTGGCAAGTTTGCATACTTAGGTATTTCGCCACCGTTTTGTGAGGCTACACGTTCTTTCAGTTTTCTCAACACATATTTCGCTGCCTCTCCGATGGCGGCATCTGGATTGAATATACGGCTAAATTCATTCAGATACCATTCGCATATTTCGATGGCTGCTTTTACTGTTGACTCTTGGATCTCAAGCCGGCCTGAGTCAGCATCGCCCGTGGGTTGGTATGTCTCAAAAAAATGAAACAGGGCCGCCAGCCTCGCTACGTGCTCCGAATATCGGTTGACAAATTCTCGCTCGTGAACATATTGGCCGTTATCTACCGTCTGCGCTTCCTTTTTGTTGTGATCCATATCCCATAGCTGTTGTGCCGCTGAAGAGAAGTGTAGGATCTTACGGCATTGATCACGCTGCCCGATATTCGCAAAACCGAGATCAAGCAACTCCAATACCCGCCGGTTAAACCTATCGATCCAGACTGTGTGCCGTGATGCAGTACTGTCTGCTCGACGGCGACCATAGGGGGTCTCCGGTCGAGAGATCAGGGTGCGAGGAATAAAACCCATACTTTTGGCCTGCTCCCCCTTGCGTTCGATGAATCGGTCGAAAACCGTAGGCTGAATCATGAGCGAAATTGTCAGCCTAGGATCTCTCACAGCGAAACTTTCGCGTGCCGTTCGCCCAACAACATCAATACCCAAACCATCCCAGAGTCGGTCGAGTCTCGCCATATCTGAGTCGCTACGTGCATTCAGGATGTCTGCCGCTTCGCTCGAAACCAGGCCAGCCGACGGCCAGTTCTCACACAAGCAACGCTCTAATTCACGCATCGAAATGCTCGAATATAGTGAGCGCCTGAGGTGTGGCTCGGAACAAGTCGACGCTTGATTGCGCAACTCGTCCAACGTACTCTCGACTTCCTTCAGTTTTTCTTTGGCGGCTTCCGCTTTTTCGTCTCCAGCCTCGTACGCTTTCCGTGTCAAGCCAATATAAACTCGCTCAAATGCATGTTCTTTCGTCCGCCGCATTTTCCGCGCATTCTCATAGGTCGTTTTTGCCCGCTCATACTCGATCGCCCGAGCTCTATCATTCTCTTCAATGACCGGGGTAACAGCGCGATCGGCTCGCGTTTTACGTGCTCCAGAATCGGCAACAGCTATCATGAATAATGAGCAGACCGATGTGTTTCCAAAGCCTCGGTCCACCATGATCAAGTCCTGACAAGCGATCGAAACAGCGGCAAGCGTCGCCTGCACGGCTAGCGGTACGGCGAGCTTGTCGTTTCCACATATCTCCAGCACCGCACCACGGATCGTTTCTGGCAATGCACGCCATGGAAAATCACCTGGCGGGTCATATTCGGGAAAAGGCGGCTTCCGGCTTCCACTTTGTTTCGGCATGGAATTTTCGTCTTGCCGGGAGGGCGGCATTTGTTCGTTTTCGTCGCGTATCAATTCGCCTCCTGCATGCGCAGCTCGTGCGCCGTAAGTAATATTGTCATTTCTTACAAATCATGACCACCGACGGGTAATAGGATACATGATCGGATATCAGAAAAAAAATAGGCAAACGAAGCTCATGGCCCTGAAGAAGTCAGGAAGAGGCAGCCATCATGGAAATTGCCGAGGAAACTTCGTACTGACAAACGTTCGAGCAGGCTTGCCGGTATTTGCCGTGCATTGATTGGCAGCGCGAACGCCACCTGTTCGAGCGCCCAGAATACCGCGTTGACGAGCCTGGTCGTGCACCATTACCGCCATCGCCCGATCGTCGAGGGGAGCACGCCCAGTGCATCGTGCTGGCAGATCACTGCAACCATGACCCCTCCGGCACGCCTGCCCCTGACCAGAATCATGATCGCGGCAACATGGACGCGCCGGCCCAGGATGCGCACGGAGAACGGCGTGGCGTGATGGCGGCACTCAGCACGGCAAAGACTATAGCGAAAATTGCGGCTGGAGCGTGATTCGCGTGGAACACCATGCGGCTTGCAGGAATAGCACACGCGGCCCAGAACACCGCAACAGCGACAACGCTGCGTTGGGAATCATGAGGCTTGGACATCGCCTACGCGAGAGGTTGGGGCTGGTGGCGGGGCTTGTGGCGGTCTGATGGTGGGGATACTCAGGACACTCAGGCACCGTTAAGTTGACGAGAGCACAGTGCGCCTGAACTCGCGAGGCGAGCGGTATTTCAGCGCCTTGTGCGGGTGGCGCTCATTGTATTGCTCGGAGGCAGCGGCCAGATGCGTGAGCGCCGTACCCGCCTTTTCCGTGCGCAGACCGGCGTGAGCTTTGCCGAGTGGTTCCAGCAGGTCTGCCTGCTCACAGCCATCGAGCGTTTGAGTGGAGGGCAACCTGACCCGGGTGGCATTGGACCTAGTCTACGCAAGTCCTAGCGCGTTCTCATCCGCATTTCGTCGTGTAATCGGGGAAACGCCGAGTCTGTATTTAGAGGCACGCCGAGCGGCATGAGGCAACGGCCGCTTGGTTCCGGCTCTGTAAACTCATGTCGTCGAATGCGCGCTGAAAATGGGATGAAACGCGCTCGCGCTTTCCCCTCAGATCGGCGAAGAACCAAAAAAAGAGACTGACCACCGGAAGGTGAGCCAGTCTCGGCCCAGGATGTTACCAGGTCGACAGTGCGGCCTTGATAACGGTCGTAAGTTGGTCAAAGCCTTGCTTCGTGAGCAACGGCGTAAGTTCTTCCGTGCCGGCTGGCACTCTGAAGCATCGCGTCTCGCGCTCAACTGCAGCGCAGTCCGGTACCTGCGAGCGCAAGCTCAGGCAGCTTGCCAGCGTACCGGTCCTGATTGTTGACAACTTTGCGCTCAAGCCGTTGCGCTCGCTGCAGGATGAAGACTTCCACGACCTGATCGCGGTATGCTACGAGAACGCAGCGACGATCACCAGCGACCTCGACTTCAGCGAATGGGGTGATGCCTTCGCCAGCAACCGCATCCTCGGCGCTGCCACACTGGGTCGTCTACGCCACAGCTCGATGGCGACAGCTTCTGGACCCCGAAACCCATGCCCGAAACCGACTCAACCCGGCTTGCGAAATCAACAAAAACACGCATCCTTGAACCCGTTCGAGTCTGCGCTTTACCCCCGATTCTGCTGCCTCCATGGCGCCGCCCATCCCCGACGTCATGACGACGATCCATGACAGCTGACGACGGTTACGTCGGACGCTTGTCATCCCTGCACCGCGACTGCCATTCATTGAGTTGGTCGAGCGTCACAATAGCGTCCTTGCCTTTTTCGCCATGAAACGCCGCCGTCCAGATCGATATGCAAATCTCCTGATCGGATGATGCCTGAGGCGATTCAGCAGGCATCGCTGCGGCCTGCTTGTCTAAGGTGTTGCCACGAAGTGCTTCCCGACAAGTGGCTTCTGCCTCATCGACCACTGGCGAGCCGTCATAATCCCAGTTGTTACGACCGTCTATCTGTGGAACGGCTTTCCAAACACACTTCAGCAGGGCATCGCTTTTCGGAGTGGCCTCGCCGTTCCGATACGCCTTCTCGAAAATCAGCTTGCCATCTGCGTTCCACCTTTTGACCACCCCCTCAAGCTTCCCGTCGAGGTATTCGGCATGGCCGGTAAGTTTGCCTGATGATGGATCGAAGGCGTCCTCCGCGCCATGCATCTTTCCGTTCACGAACGTGGTCTTGTAGATGACCTGCTTTCCGTCTGGCGCATACCGGGTGAATGTGCCGTCGTACCTGCCGTTGACAAGTGATGCTGCCAGGATCCGATTTCCCGTGGTCGGATCAAATGCCTCTTCGTCCCCCGAAAGCGCCCCTTTCTTCCAGTGTGCGACGTGAATCAGTTTGCCATTGCTCGGGCTGTAGATTTCCATTTTCCCATCGGGACGACCGTCATCGAACGTCGCGCTGACGATTTGCTGGCTGTCGCCCAAACTGAAGACCGCGAGCTTGCCATCGAGGATGCCGTCTTTGAATTTTGCTTGAATCCGCTTGGGACCGCTGTTGGGTTCCGAACAGATCGCTGTTCCGTCTGGACGGCCGTCTCCGATATCGACGTCGCATACCGCAGATGAAGCCACGGTAAACAAGAAGGCATTGTCGATTCCCACGAGATTGACGGCCGCGTTGATGGTAGGTGGCATGGCGTCCCCGGTATTGACGACTGCCCTGCCTAGCGTTCTGAAGCCAGCCTGCTGGGAAAAAAGCTTGATGGCAGGTAGGTTCGTGAGTTTGCCAGAGAACGGCTTGTCGGCATTGCCAGCGTGCACCTTGCCGTTGACGATTTGGGCGTTGCGATAATCGAGAACCTTCTGTCCGCAGGCGGTAATCGCCATCGCGATAAGCGTGACGGGCAGAAGGGCTCGCGTGAGACGTGATCGTGTGGTGTTCATGGATTGATTTCAGGTAGAAAAAAACCGGCGCGACATGCGCGACCGGCATCTGGGACAAGCGAAGACTTCTGCGACTACCGGCGCAAGGCACCGGACGGCAATGCAATACGCCAGGGTGTTTTACCTGTCTTGCACATCGGGTTGTGCCGACACACCAACCAAGAGATCCCTGCTGCGGGCAAGTTCCGGCAGTTCGTTGATGCAGTAGTTCACATAGAACACGTTGAAGACGAGCGTGTAGAACGAGTTCATGCGCAGGTCGATACGATGTTTTCCAAGCGCGTAGCGCTGCAACGCCTTGCTTGCGCGGAACGCCCAGATAATTTGCAGAACCGGGACTGCGAATGCCAGTAGGATTCCCGAGATTGCGAGGAAAGCCAGGTCATCGCTGCCAGCTCCTGAAGCTTGCAGGACAAGTCCAAGGCCGCTGCAGACAGCCATCCAGATCAGAAAGGTATCGCCGGCAATCTTGGAGCCGGTGATGTGTTCGACTGTTTTCGTATGTCGGTACAGCCACATGATCGGAAAGACACCGCCGGTGGCGAACTGGAGCAATACGAGGTTGGCTGTCTTGGTGTTCAGTGAGTTTTTCAGTTCAGAGATGGAGGTCATGGTGATGGAAATGTTGGTTCGTGAGTGAAGATGCGCGGTGCCTGTGATTCACCGGGCGGCAAGATTGCGTGCGCTCGAATCTCAGCGTCCGGTTGCGTACGGAAATCAGGTGAAAGTGGTACTGAGCAGCGACAATTATTTTGTCCGGCGTAGCGCCAATCATCTTGGCCGGTGGCGCCGAGTTGGCCGGGTTCTACGATGGCTGATCGCATCTCGAAGCGGTCAGTCAATGTCAGGAACCCGTGTTACCAATCAACAGGTTTGCCTCTATGGCCGTGCAGACGTTGCCTGGTAGTTGCCACGTTCGTACACCAGCGTGCGGTTGCGCATAGCAATCAACTGGAATCCAGCGTCATGCAGGAGACGCGCGGACTCGGAGATTTCCTGCCGGTTATGCGTCTCGAAGAGGACATAGCGCGTGCGTTCCAGCGTGCGCGATCCCCCCTTCAGCGCCTCGGCACCATGTCCTTCGATATCGATCTTCAGAAGGTCAATGTGCGCGAGACCGTATGGAGCGAGGCGGGCATCGAGCGTGCCCGTCTTCACGGTCCGCGTTTGCCGGCGTCCCGTTGCGGTGACGCTGTTCTCTCCGAAGAGCGGATCATCGAAACTGATCTCCAGGCTGTCGCCCTCGGTTGCCGATAGCGCGCACGTGATCGGTTCATACCAGCTTCCCGCGCCACCGATGCGATCCTGGGTGAACGCATGGGCCTCTTGCATCATGTCGAAGCCGAAGACACGCGCCCTGTCGTTGAGGTGATGCCACCAGCGGATCGTCACGCCTATGTTGACGCCGCAATCGACGACGACAGGTGCTGCTGCGCTGCGCAAATGGTTCTCGACTTCAGGGTGCCGCAGCTCACCCTTGCCGAAGTTATCGTGAATGTTGAGCACCTCGTCGAGGGTCGACACTGTGCCGAAGACGGGCAATTCCAGAGCAAAGGGCACCGCCCGCAGAGTTCGGAACAGTGACACCAGACGGCCCTTGGGGCCGATCAATTCTTTGAGCTGTTTTTTCATTTGTGATCTGAATAGGTAATAGACCTCGCGCACAGCAGCGCAGGTCTGTGAACTCCGGGGAACACGCGGCCAAAGCACGGCGACGCAAGGTCGCCATGTTCTCGATGCCCTCGGGAAGGGAGGGCGCCGAGATGGCTCATGAACTGGTTGACGTCAAAAACGGGAGTTATTGTAGAGTAAACACTACAACAAAAGACGAATATAGAACGTCGAGGATCAGTCGCCGGGCAGGCATCCTGCCCGGCATGACTGCCTCTCGCCCGGACAAACCTCCCCGTCGCTCTGCCGCGCATGCGGCCTCCCGCGCCGTTCCTGTCTCCGCGGTACTTGGCAGGCGCATCAAGGAGTGCCGGCATGCGGCCGACAAATCCCAGGAGACGCTGGCCTTCGAGGCGCAGGTCGACCGTACCTACATCTCTGCCATCGAGCGCGGGATCGCCAATCCGTCCATCGAGACATTGGCAGACATTTGCCACGCGATCGGGATCAGCCTGGCAGCGCTTTTCGAGCCCATGACAGAGGTTCCACGCGCCCCGAGTGGGGAGCGCCGTGCGAATGCTGCGACACCGCCCGAGATCAAGCGCAGCCGGCTGCGGTAGCTATGCCGTTCCGTCCGATCGCCGGATCGAGACGCAGCCCTCGGTCGCGACAGGGCGCCGTCCGGTAGCGATGACGTATGTCGTCCGACCGCCGGCCTTGCCGAACTCCAGCCGTGCATTGAAGGCGGCAAGCCCAGGTCCGGTCTCGGCCGGGTCCAGCAGCAGTAGGGCATGGGGCACGAAACCCCGAGCCCGCTGCCGTCCCTCCACCCCGACCACCAGTGCAGCGTGCGCTGGCGCCGGGTACTGGTTGTGCCAGCCGATGACTACCGGCCAGCCCTTGGCCAGTTCCTGCGCGCAGAAACGGAGCACCTCTGCCGATCTTCCCTCGGCCGTGACCGGTCGCAAGCCGCAGTTCAGCTCCCAAATGAAGCTCGCCAGTTCTGCCAGCGTCAGGCCATGCAGGTAATGAGGGGAGGCGCGGTCCCAGAATCTGGCCTCGGGACCGTGTGCATACCGCCAGACCTGGACCGGATCGGACAGCTTGCCGAGCAGCGCGAGTGCCATGGCGGTGCAATGCAGCGTGCTGCCGCCATCCCATCCTCCCTGTCGACTGAAGAGTGGTTTGCCAGAGGTGGCCATCGTGAGCCGCTGGCCGAGGCGCAAGGCCGGATGCAGCTTTTGGATCAGAGGGGACATCAGTAATCACTCGGTAGCAATACGGTCGTCACCGACCGATCCCATTCAGTAACGACCCAGACCATTTGCCGATTGGGCAGCAGGTAGCCGGACAGCACGCGCTGACTGGTGATGGCAGCCAGGTTGTTATGCAGGCGGTCTTCCTCGGGCACATCTCCCCAGTCACCCCGGGCGTGCCGGTTGATCAAGCCAAAGATCGATACACCGGCTTCCTGCAAGGCTTCCATTGCAGCAGGCGTCGCCAGAAGGCGGCCAAGCCGCAGGCGAGGCGGCGCCGGCGAGGGTACGAAAGGTTCCGTCATGTTGTTCTCCTGATTGAAGGCGTGAGTAGGCCTCCGGAAAGCCCGGATGCGTGCACGTCGGATGGATGGAAAGCGCCGGGCCGAAAGCCCGGCTTATGCCGTTGGGCGATGGGCGGCGAGTTGGCGGCGCAGTGCTGCCGCCCTGGCCTGGGAGCAGCGCAAATGGCTGCGGATTTCTGCGACGGTAGGCCGAAGCTCGCCAATGGCGATGGCCCGATGCAGTCGCGAGAGGTCAGTCTCGGTATCGGCGTGACTGGTGGAGGCCGGTGGGCTGACCGGGGGTGGGACGATCTGGTGACTCTCCGTGACTGCCGTCATGACCGGCACCCGCGAGGCAAGCGTCAGGAGCCAGCCGTAGCAGGCGACGCCCTCCAGGGATCCCGCCAGGATCATCGCGCCGAGGAATTCGACGCCGGCAGGTGAGATGCCCAGCCACGCCGCCAATGCTGCGATGACGGGGTCGTGACGGGCAGCGTCACGGCGGGTGGTCTCACGTTGCCTTTCCTCGTACTGGCGGTCCTCAGCCGCTTCCCAGCGGCGAACTTCCTCTGCTTCCACCGCGAGCGCGTCCAGCGTCGCGGTCAGGCTCTCCCGTCTGGCTTGCAGGAGAGGGCAGCCCCCGTTGCAGTGCCTGGCCTGAGCCGTAGCCAACGCGGTCACGACCCTGGCGCGCTCGGTGGCGATGGCCGACAGAGATCGTCCTGGTGGTGTGGCCGACGATGACTTCTCCGTGACTACGGTGGTCGAGCTGGTGGACGCCATGACTGACACGCGTGCCTCCCCCGCATGCTGCTGTGACCAGAGGAAGAAGGTAGCGTGCCCGTAGCCGGCGGCTACCATGCATGCTGCCCAAAGCGCGCCGCCGACCCAACGCGTCTTTCGCCGGGCCGCCTGAGTAAGCGCCGGCAGCAGATGGGCGCTGAGGACCAGCACCCCGCCCATTGCCACCCAGGCGATGCGCTCCACCAGCCAGCCGCCGCGTTGCCAACCCGCCAGCGTCGACAGGAAAAGCGCTGTACCCGTGCCTGCCAGTGCCAAGGCCAGCGCGCCAAACGAGATCGGAGGCCAGCCTCGCGCGGTATCCGCGGCGCTCATGCCGGCAGCGACGGCAGGGCCTTCTCCTGACGCTCCAGCTTTTCGCGCAACGTCGCGTTGGCCGTTGCCTCCGTCCGGCGTATGCCACGTTCCGCAGCTTGCTCGGTTTCGGGAAAGAACTCTTCCGCCACCGCAGCCTGCTCCTCCTCGCCGTCTTCGAACGCGCCATTGGCAAAACCGAGCCGGGCTGCCTCGTCCAGGGCGCCTTGGTCGAAGCCCGCCATACAGCGGCGCTCATGCATCTCGCGCGCCTCCACGATGGCCGCTTCCAGCGAGCTGCCGGCGCGCACGCCCAGGTCCACGTAGTAGATGGCCGAGCGGTAGCTTTGGGTCGTGGACTTGCCCCGCAGCTTGAGTTCCAGCGGCAGGCACGCGAGTAGCCCACCCGAAACGGCCCCGAAGTAATGCAGGCGCGCCGCCAGCGTGCGGATGGAGTTGTAGGAGGTCGTGCGGAAGATGAAGGAGCCTAACTCGTCGTCATCACCGATGACGACGTTCAGGCGTCCATAGGGCTTGCATCCTGCGGCCTTGCCGAAGCCACAGCCATCCGGCGACGGACACGGAAGGGTGGCGACACCATCGTTGCCGACTCGCTTGCAGGTTTCGCCGTTACCGACGCAAACCGGCCGCCCGGTCTCCCGGTCGAAGAGGGTGTATTCGGCGCGCAGATTCAGATTCGGATCATTGAACAACATCCGCACCGGAATCGCGCGGAGCTTGCTTTGTCCCGCCTTGCGCAGCGTCTCGTCCAGCGGGTGCAAAACCCAGCCATCGCGATTCTGCACCTGGCTGGTCAACGTGAACTGGTCGTCTTTCTCCGGCAGTCGCTTGCCGTTCTTTTCCACGACGCGACCGATGGAAATCCGCCCGATGACAGGCGGCGTAATGGTCAAGCCTTTGAGCATGAAGTTTCTCCTTGAGCATGAATCAGAAACCGGCGTGAACCAGCTTTGGTGATGGCGTATGTCGCCTGGAATTCGGGGTGCTCGGCCAGCAGCCGCTTCAGATCGAAGCTGGTGCCGTCTTTGCTGCGTTTGAAGCTCACTTCGCCGGTCTCGAAGCGCGCGCGCGAGGCGTCGCCCATGGCCTGCTGGATCGTCTGCTTGAGGTGGGCTTCCAGCGTTTCGCGCGTGGCAATCTCGGCGCGCAACGTCACCAGATCGGCAAAAACCGCACTTAACGGCCTGTCTTCGCTGAAGTCCACGGTCTGGCCGTTGTCCAGCGGAAACAGGCAGCGCAGGGCGGCGTCCGCCGACGCGGAGCCATCGGCCGGTGGTGGGGTATCGCTTTGCACGTACTGCCAGAATCTCGCTTCCAGTTCGATGAGACGGGCAATGAGGGCGTCGTCCCGTTCGATCCGGTAGACGGTCAGTGCCTGGCCGCACAGCAGGACGGCGACATCCGCCGCCTGCTTGCCGGTGACAGCGAGTTGGTGCTGGACCTGCAACTGCACGTATTCGGGCACGCCATCTCGCCACAGCCGTGCGCCGAACTCGCCTGCCGTCTTGCATTCGAGAATCTGCACGTCCGGCACCCCAACGATCTCTCGATCGAGGTTGGCCAGCATGAAGGGCACGGATGCATGGCGCAGGATGGCATTGACCTTGCGCACCCGGCGACCCGTTTGCTGGGTGTAGGCGGCGGCCACGATGGGTTCGAGCAGCGTGCCCCAGTAGACGGGCTCCGTGGTGTCCTGTGGATCGGGTTTTGCCAGGCCGGCATCGCGCCCGGTTTTTTCGAGCCACAGTTCCAGTTGGCTTTGGTAGGGGTTCAGTCCAACTGCGGCAGCCGCATCCGAGCCGCCGATGCCGGTTCTGCGCGCGGCGAGCCAATCATCTCGGCTCAGGCCCTTGGTATCGACCAGGCGCAGCGCGGGCCTGCCATTGGCGGACTTTGTTTGTTGGTTGGGGTGAGACATCTTTGCTTCCTTGAAATGAATAAGCCCGGTGTGCGATATGCACACCGGGCTTGGACTGATGAATGAAGGACTGCACAGCGCACGTGATCAGTGCGCCAGCCGCAAGGCTTCCTCCCACGCGCGTTGCTTGATGACGGCGCCCTGGCCAAACCACGCTGCGTCGCGGCGGTGGTCGTCGCTGCGGGCACGACGATGGTGGTCGACGAATTCCGTGATGCTGTTGAGCAGACCCCACGCGGTCCCGGCCGCGGAGGGAAGCTGCGCACCTTTGCCACTACCCGCGTAGAGTTCCTGCACCGCCTTGACGGCGCGATCGTTGACGGCAGTGGTTGCCCGCTCGGCGGGGTTGGCGGTGGGGTAGGTCAGCACACGGCGGAAGAAGGTTTCGACTGCATCGTCACTGACACGGCATTCGGACAGCGCCTTCATGCGAGCCATGAAACCATCCCAGGATGAGATGGCAATCCCGAGCTGGCGCTTGACGGCTTGCGCATCGAATTGGCTGCGGTGGGGTACCTTGACGGCACCCGCGCCGTCGCCCAGCGCGATGGACAAGGTGTTGTTGCAGACGACGCGCACGGACGTGAATTGCGCGGTGGTGGCAAGGGTCCCGTCACAGGCTGTCGCCAACAGCAGATAGCCGTTGACCTTGTCGCGACCCTTCAGCGTGGCGCTCTGCCCGGTGCGGGCGAGAGCCCAGAGCTTGCGGCCTTCCTTCAGCACGCCGGCCGTTTCCAGTTCGAAGCCACCGACCTCGGTGAGATCCCGATAGAACTCGAGAATCTCCGCGGGCTGGACGACCTGGTAGCGGCTGGAGACGACGGAGAGCGGCGCCTTGGTGTCCGAGCGGTAGAGGACCTTCTGTTCGGGAAAGGCGTGAATGGAGCCCAGGCCGGTGCTCCCGGACACGAAGCGAACTTCGGACTCCTCGATGCGCCAGTTCATGCCGGCGCGCTCGGCCCAGACCTCGAGCGGCTGGTTCGCGGTCAACTTGTTGCCCAGACCATGCCAGGGCGTTGCGTTGACGTAGGCCATCGTTTGTACGAGATGCATGATAGAAATCCTTTAGAGAGAAAAATGCAAAAAGCCCGGCGCAAGACCGGGCTTCGGAGTGGGTTGACGTAGACGCGTTAAAGGGTGATCAGGCGTCTCGGAATTCGATCTCGTTGGCGCCCCGTGTCTCGAGGTTCTGGTCGACATAGATGGGCTGGTCGTTGCAGGGATCGGTTTCCGTCCTCTGGCCGTTCCACCAGACTTCGGTGTTGCCGGAATAGACGGGTTGGTCATGGCGGTCGAAACCGGCCACGCAGGCGCAGCCCGGGATCTGTTCGAGGGTGCCGACGATGCGCAGGTCGGTGCCTTTCACATAGGCTTGCTTCAGGGGCAGGACATGTTCGAGGCCGTCATGCGTTGGCGCGAGGGATGGGGTAGCAGCGGTCATGGTGGTAGGGCACAAAGGCATAAAGCCCGGCAACGGGGCCGGGCTCTACCTAAGATCAAGAGAGTCAATGCAGTCGACGTGGCGTCACGCTGAACGAGCTACTCGCGCTTGCGCGCGCTGAAGACATGCTGACAATCAAGGCAATGGAAGTTGTCGAGGACGGCATCGTCGATCGCTTCGCCGATCCGCGCACCGGTGACGCAGCCCGTGGCGCCGCCCACGAGTCCTCCGATGATGGCTCCGGCAATCGTGCCGAAGGGGCCGCCTGTCGAGCCGATGAGGGCTCCAGCCTCCGCGCCGCCGATTGCGGCTGACGTGCCGCCCACAGCGCCGGCGATGCCGCCGATGATGCCGGCGCCCTTGCGAGCGTAGTCGCGTGTTTCGATCCGGGTGGAATTGCAGCGAGGGCAGGGCGGCGTCATTGCGTGTGCCCCGGGAGCGTGTAGGCCGGGCGCGCTGCTGCAGCGCTGTCCGTGAGTCGGCAGCGCGGCGCAGCTTTCGTGCGGTTGATGAAATTATCGAGGCGAGCGTGTCTGCTGGTCTCGAGGATGGCGATGACCAGAAGCGGTCGGAAAAGTCGTTGGATGGGTGTCACGCTGACTCCATGAAGAGAGAACTCGATGGATGAGCCGTCCCACGGCAATACCGGGGCGGGTTCGTGTCAGTGATATGAGATTGAAAATTTCTGGGATCGGGGCTGCGTGGCAGTCTTTGTGCGTGAGCGGAGGCTTATTGGGCGGTGGCAATTCCTCTCATTGCCATCTTGAAGTGATACAGTAATCACAAATCAATAGGAATCCTTGCCTTGTGCACCACTACATCACGCTGGCGCTGCTAATTGATCTCTTTGCGGACCCGCCGGAGAACGATCCGACCTTCGGGGGGCATCAGTGAACCGATGCCGGTCGATGGCCGAGGAGTGGGCGGATGGCTTCGCGCAATACGCCGACGGCAGCCGAGGCGATGACCTCGCGCCCATGCGTCGGTGGCACTTGCCCTACGAACGGATGCGGCAGGTGCGACAGGGGGTCTTGTGGAAGCCCCCCAGCGGGCACCGCTTCCCATGGTGCAGTCCTGTCGTGCCCGCTGACCGACCACGAGGACCGCCTCTCCATGCCCCTCAATTGTGGCACAGGCAAGCGCCGATTCTGACGCTATGATCGTGTGCGGACGAGGGCGGCCGACGCGCCCACCATGCGTCCCCATGACAAAAAACGCAGTCTATTGCTATCACCATGGGTCATCTCGAAGCAGTTGCCGCAGACAAAACCTCCCTGGGATTCGAATTCCAGGACTTGGTATTTATCGAAAAGCTCCTCGCGCTGAAGCCGAACGAGACGCTCGGACTTGAAGTCCTGGACGATATCCATCTGGAGACGATCTCCGGTCAGTACCTGCTGTTCCAGGTCAAGCACAGCCTGTCCGGCAGCAATATCACGGATCGGGACTGCGACCTGTGGAAGACGCTGGCCAACTGGCTGCAGGTCCTGCCCGAACTCCCGTCGCACGCGGAGGTGGGATTTCGGCTACATACGAACAAGGGACTCAGCAACCAGACCTTCGTCGGCCTGTTGAAGGCAGGGAAAAAGAACATCCCGGCGATCATTGAACATATCCGGACAACCCAGCAAAAGGTCGCGGCGAAGGACGCCAAGAAGGCGTCCGGTGCGGCTGCTAACCCGATCGCCAAGCATGTCAATATCCTTGCCGCCGCGGACGAGGACAAGCTGCGCTATCTCTTCGAGCGTTTCGAATTTCACGTCGACAACAGCCAGGTCCTCGCCCGAATCGACGACATGCTAGTCTATCTATCCGTTCCCCCTGCGAGCATAGACGACACGCGCAAGTACCTGATCGGGGCCTTCAAAAATTACAAGTTCGAGGCCATCCGCGCCGGGAAAAAAATGGACGTCTCCTTTGACGATTTTCGCATCGGCATGGGATTCGCCCGGATCCTGAAGTCAGCGCGCGCTGACGAAGTCAATTTCGAAGAGTTCGTGGACCGTCACTACAACTACAGACGCACGCAAGACCTCTCGTTCGCCAACAGCAAGTTCTGGGAGCAGCTTGTCGATCTCGGTGTTGGTCGGGAAGAGATCATCGATCGAGGTATCGAGATGGTTGTCGCCGACGATTTCATCGACGAGCTGCGCGATCGGGGACTGTTCGGTAGGGAAGACAATCTTCGGCTCGAGAACAATGGGCACTCCATCTGGAAGGAGCTCCATCGGGACGCCCACGATACCGAGCACGCCGACGACGAGGCACATCGGATCTCGGCGCATACCTGTTACAAGCAGACCCTCAAGGAAACGCTCATCGCCAACAAGATGACGTTGCCCATCGGCATGAGCCGCGGCAAGTTCATCGGGCTGTCGAACCAGCCCCGCATCGGTTGGAAAAAGGATTGGGAGGGAAAGTTCAAGAAATGAACGCGCTGACTACCAACGAATTGCTCGGCACAGTGGCACTGCAGACGGCACTGCAACATGCGCCGGCGCAGCGCCTGACGCTGGCCAAGGTATTTCTGGTCCTACCCCTGCTGTTTGACCGGAGCATCCGCAAAGTGCTCAAGGGCAAGCGCAGCGTCATCCTGAGCAGCAAGGATCTAATCTTGTCACACCCCGAGGCGTTTACAAGCGTCAGCCTGCGCTACGCCGACTTGTCGCTGACTTCGCTCAATACCATCCTGCTTGCCTGCGAAATGGGCATGACCCACCTTGTTGCCGGGGAGGTCACGTTGCAGAGCGTCCTGTTCGACGACAGCAAGGCGAAATGCATCGGCCAGACCGCCAGCGACATTATGGGTGCGGGCCCCCATCTTGCCACGCTGCTGCGCGAAGACGCCACCGATCTGTACCAAACCTTTCGGATTTCCCTGTGAGCAACATTCAGATTTCCAACATCCTCCTGTGGCAAAAGGACAAGCAACTCCGCAACCTTGAATTTCTACACAATCACGTCAACGTGATTACCGGCGACGCCGGCAAGGGCAAATCCTCGATTCTGTTCATCATTGACTACTGCCTGCTTGCCAGTGAGACCAAAGGTATCTCGAAGACTAACATCGACTCCAAGGTCGACTGGTATGGCATCAAACTCGCAATCGACGGCAAGGAGTTGGTCATTGCGCGACCATCGGAAGGGCAGGGGGAGCGCGAACGTGCCTACTTCAGCGAGAACGGGGTCATCCCGGAACGACCGGTTCTCAATATCCGCATCGACAACCTGAAGCGTATCCTCAACAAGGCCTTTGGGATCGACCCCGAACTGAAGGTGCCCTACGGCGGCAAATTCATCCAAGCGAACCAGAAAGTTTCGTTTCGCAACTTCCTGGCGCACTGCTACCAGGACCAAACGACGATCATCGCCCCAGACTATCTCTATATCCGTCCGGGCGACGGACGGTTCCAAGAAGGAATCGAACGGACCTTCCGTATGGCCATCGGTGCCGAGACCGTCAGGACGGCACTTGCCAGAAATCAACTGGCCGAACTGGAGCGCAAGAAGGCGGTGCAGGCCAGGAAGCGGGAGGTTTACGACAAGGCGTCTCATGCCTTCTCTGATGAACTGGCGCAGCTTGGCCAGGAAGCCAAGTCGCTTGGCCTCCTCGAGCAATTGCCCGACACTGCCGAGGAACGGATCGCCGCGCTACGGAACGCGCTGGCGACCGCGGAGGCACTCCCCAAGCAACTCGAGCAAGCCGAACATATCGAGAAGGAGATTTTTAGTCTGAACGCGAAGAGCCGCCGACTGAGCGCATTTGTCGACAGCCGCGCAAGCCATATGGACAGCCTAAAGGCTATGGCCGACGCCTTGCAACCAGTGAGCGTCTTCAACGAAAACCCCGACGCCGTGTTTCCCTCAGCACTGGCTAACGAGGTCGTGTACCGTCTCACGTCCGAACTCGCCAGCATCAAGGATGCCATCAAGAGTCGCGACACCTTTCCGTTCCTCAAGGAGGTGCAGGCGCTGATCGACGAGAACACGAAACGCATTGGCGAGCTGCGCATCCAGCGGGCGGCGCTGCAGGACCAGCGCGCAAGTCCTCAGAGTCCCCAGGACTACTACCGCTATCTGGGCCGACTCGAAACTAAGCTTGATCTGTTCGCTAGGCGCGACGACTTACGGCCGCCTGCCCTGGAGGAAGACCTGGAAGCCTCGCTCCTGGAACTGCAGAACGCGGTCGATGCAGACAAGCAGAAGACCACCCTCACTAGGGAGGAGCTCAACCGACGGATCAATGAGAAACTATCCCGGCTGAAGCTCAAGGGCTATGACAGCTTTTCGGCGCACTTTGGCGAGCGTGATCGGCTGATCCACCTGTACTCACAGGATCTCTCCACAATGGAGCGTATGTCGGACATCGGTAGCGCGTCCAATTATCTCTACCTCCATGTGGCTTACTTCCTGGCACTGCACGAACTCGCTAAGCTCCAGCGCATTGCTTGGTTGCCGTCCTTCCTCGTCCTGGACCAGCCAAGTACGCCGTACTTCTCGACTGACGGCAAGCCCACCGACGACATCCGCAGCCTGGACGTCGTCTTGGGCGAACTGAACCGATTCGTCAAGGAAATGGATGCCCATGGGGGGTTCCAGATCATCGTTTTGGAACACATCGAGCAGACGCACTGGACCGGTCTCGGCTTGGATCGATACCACCTAGTGGATCGGGAGCTGCGTGAGGACTACGGGTTGATCCTGGATCGCCCACCGGCCGAGGAATAGTCCGAATACCAGATACGCTGCCAGACCTGTCCTCGCCGTGAGCAACGGCAAGTGATCTTCTACTGTGGCGCGATCCGGCCGGCAATGCAGACATGCCCCGGCCGGCTACCCGACATATCCCCGTTGAGTATCGGGGCCGCGAACGCATTTGCAGTCTATTGTTTTGAGCGTTCGATCAGGCGCACGCAAGCATGGATGGTGGCTAGGTAGTAGTAGTAGAAGGCCCAACTCAGCCAAATGGAAGCGTCGTAGTCTGTCTTCTGCTCCTTGTTATGGTGCCGGATACCAAAATTGTTCGCAAGATTGAAGAGATCGGCTTCGTCCTTGGAATGCAGGACGGCCTTCGCCTCGCCTCGTAGGAACTCCAGTACGTCGGCCAGGTCCCGGACAGCATCCCGTCGCTCGGACAAGGCCCTGCGCCGGTACTTTAGCTTTGCGGCCTCAACCCTTTCGCGAATGTTGCTCGCGTCTGCATGCGGCAGCTCTGCGGCGAGGATGGGGGCGAAGACGTCGTCGACCAGTGCGAGAATCTCTCCGCTCGGCGATAACTCGTAGCCACGGCCGTAGTCCCCTAGGATGTCGTTGATCTCGCGCCTAAACATCTCACGTCCTACGCGCGCATCGAAGGTCTTATAGTGCCAGCCACAGTCCGCGAACTGGTGATAATAGCCTTCGACACCCTCCGAGGCATGGTCGTACAGAAACTCAATGATATCGAATAGATCGTCTTCGGAGTAGTCAGGAAGGTGCTCGCCCACCGGCCACAGCCCGTTACGACGCAATTTCCGAAATACGTACAAACCTGGGTCAGCGCCAGCCTTTCCCGCGACATCGCCTTGGTCCACGCAACCATACCCAAACCATTCTTGGAAGATTCCGTTCTCCTCCAGCCGGACATAGGTCGCGAGAAAGAACCGCTTGAGTTCGTCGAGAGTAAACCCCTCGTCGGGCGGGCGCTTGCCTGCTCGTACGGAGTAATAGTGGCGACGCGGTGGCGATGGGTCTCGATTCGACATAGGAGGAGCACGATTTTCGTCGGCATTCAGCGGCAGGATACCTCACTAGCTCGAATCGCTCCCCCAAGCGCAGGAAAGATGGCGAGCTTCCTAACTAGATGATTCATTTCGTGTCGTATCCGCACATTGGCCACATGCTTGCTGCGCGGTCGAAGTCTCAAACAGCGGGGGCCGGGCCGTCGGTACTTCCGCAATCGTCCAATTGTGGGACGCGTTTTGCCGGAAGTCATTAGGCGCTATGCGTGACCTTCAATGGTTGTTATACGGTCACGAGCAGCCTGATCTCTTGGCGCTCCCAATGGCCGAGATGGCAAGATCGGATGCTCCAATTTTTCTCGTCAGACCACCAGTGAACGAGAGACGCAGATCACCACTTGTCGGGCCGTTCCTCGTGAAGGTCGTCAATCGTGAAAGCGTGGTGATGCCCTGCGTTGCCCCGTCCTTTCTCCTCTCCTAGATGACCATCCAATTCGTCGCCGTCAGGGTGCTTGTGCTCCAGCATATCGGGATCGTCGGCTGGCCATAGCCGCCATGCACAAAGGAAACCAATCAGTGAGAGACCCGTTAATACCACGAGCGCCGCAATCATCCCATACCCGGATATGGCCAGCCAGCGGATAGGTGATCAACCAGCAGGCGTGCGACAGCGAGAACTAGGCGGGAAATACTGCAGGGCGATCAGGCGAGGCGGAATGCAATCGACCGGATCGACAGACCCGCCACGACGGAGTGAGATATCTCCTCTCGTTCGCCGAGCGTCAAAGCCAGCTTGGAGCGGTGTCGTAGTGGTTTTATTTGGCGGTTCGCTCACGATAACAGCCCTAAGCGTGGCCACGACTGCTATCTACCAGTCTGCCAAACTCACTCCACAGCCTATCGGCTCAGGCCTACGATCTCTGAGACAGAGGAACGGCGTCTGCCGAGGGAGATTCGACCTGCCGGATGGCCATCAGCATGGCGATCGCCGCGACGCCGAGGCCCGACGTCAGCCACAGCGCATTGACGCCGAAAGCATCCAGGCACATGCCGAACAGCCACGGCGCGAGCGCCTGCGCGACGCGGGCCGGCACCATCAGGACGCCTTGCCGGTATCCATACCCGCCGGGGCCGAAGATCACCAGCGGCAGCGTGCCCTTGGCGATCGTCAGGATGCCGTTGCCCGCGCCATGCAGTACGCCGAACAGCGCCGCCGCCGGGGCGCCGATCACGCCGAACGCCAGCGCGCCGACGGGGTGGAGCGCGGCGGCGATGCGCGCGGAGAGCAGCGGATGGACCTTGCGCAGCAGGCCGAACTCCAGCAGCCGCGCCGCCACCTGCGCCGGGCCGATCAGCGCGCCGACCATGACGGCGGTGGCCAGCGTCGCGCCGCCGGCCTGCAGCACGCGCGGCAGGTGGGCCGCCATCGCCGTGCTGGTGAACCACGTCGCGGCGAACACGAAGGCCAGCGACATGGAGGCCAGCCGCTGCGCGGGCGTCTCGCGGGGCGCCGGGGGCGCGCTGGCGCCGGCATTGCCCGGCGCCGCGGCGGCGCCGGCGGCCATGCCGCGCGGCAGGCTCAGGTTCAGGGCCAGCCCCAGCGTCAGGTGAAGGGCCGCCCAGGCGAAGCAGGCGCCGCGCCAGCCGATGTGCGACTCCATGAACGTCGACAGCGGCCAGCCGACCGTGCTGGCGAACCCGGCGATCAGCGTCACGCCGGTGATGGCATTGCGCGAGCGATTGCCGTAGACGGCGACCAGCGTGGCGAATGCCGCCTCGTACAGGCCGGCGCCCATGCCGATGCCGAGCACCAGCCACGCCGCGAACAGCCCGGTTGCCCCGTGGGTGAGGCCCAGTCCGGCCAGCCCGATGGCGAACATGATGCTCGTGGCCGCCAGCACCGGCCGCCCGCCCGCGCGGTCGATCATCCTGCCGGCGGATGGCCCGAGCAGCGCCGAGACAATGAGCGCCGCGCTGAACGCGGCGAAGATCGTCGGCGTCGACACGCCGAGATCGTGCGCCATCGGCGTGGCGAGCATGGCCGGCAGATAGTACGTCGACCCCCACGCCAGCGTCTGTGCAATTCCCAGCCTGGCGATCATGCCGCCACCCGGTTCCCTGGCCATACCGTTCCTTGGATGATTATTCGACTTCGCCGCTGTCGGTGTCGCCGACGCGGGCGTCCTGCTCATGGCGCATGGCCGCCGCGGCGAGCGCGGTGGCATGCGCCGGCGCCGCTTCCTTGCGCTCGCTGTACCGATCCGTCAGGTAGTGGCTCCGGTCGCGGACCAGCAGCGTGAACTTGTAGAGCTCCTCCATGACGTCGACCACGCGGTCATAGTAGGAAGACGGCTTCATGCGGCCATCGGCGTCGAACTCCTGGTAGGCTTTGGCGACCGACGACTGGTTCGGAATCGTCACCATCCGCATCCACCGCCCCAGCACACGCAGCGCATTCACGGCGTTGAACGACTGCGAGCCGCCGCAGACCTGCATCACGGCCAGCGTCCGGCCCTGGGTGGGGCGGATCCCGCCCATTTCCAGCGGCAACCAGTCGATCTGGTTCTTGAACACCGCGGTCAGCGTGCCGTGCCGCTCGGGGCTGCACCAGACCTGGCCCTCTGACCATTCGGACAGCCTGCGCAGCTCGGCCACCTTGGGGTGGTCGGCCGGAACGCTGTCGACCATTGGCAGGCCATGCGGGTCGAATACGCGCGTCTCGGCGCCGAAGTACTTGAGAATCCGCTCGGCCTCCAGGACCAGCAGCCGGCTGTACGACGTGTCGCGCAGCGAGCCATAGAGCAGCAGTATCCGCGGCGCATGGGTGCTCACTTGCGCCGGCTCGAGCTTGTGCGGGTCGGGGGTGTCGAGTAGCGCCGCGACGACGTTCGGTAGGCTGGAAGTCATCGCGCGGCCCTCCGGCCCTGCGCGTCGATCACCACCTCGCCGTCTTCCTTGACAAAAGGCCCCTGCTGCGGTGCGGGCAATATATCGAGTACTACTTCGGATGGCCGGCACAGCCGCACGCCGAGTTCCGTAATGACGAACGGCCGATTGATCAGGATGGGATGTCGGAGCATCGCCTCCAGCAACTGATCGTCTGTGAGCGTCGGATCGGCGAGACCCATCTCCGCGTAAGGGGTGCCTTTCTCACGTATGGCTTGGCGAACAGTGAGCTCCGCCTGTCGAATCATGTCCTGCAACTGCGTCCGCGACGGCGGCGCGTTCAGGTATTCGATCACGCGCGGCTCGATGCCGGCGTTGCGGATCATCGCGAGCGTGTTGCGGGAGGTTCCACAGTCGGGGTTGTGATAGATCGTGACAGATATCATGTTTTCTCAGTTGGCCCTGGCCTCGTACCATGCCTGCGAGCGGTTGACGATGCCGACGACGAGCAGCATCACGGGCACCTCGATCAGCACGCCAACCACGGTCGCCAGCGCGGCGCCCGACTGGAAGCCGAAGAGGCTGATCGCGGTGGCCACGGCGAGCTCGAAGAAGTTGCTCGCGCCGATCAGGCTGGACGGGCCCGCCACGCAATGCGCGACGCCGAGCTTGCGGTTCAGCAGGTAGGCCAGCCCCGAGTTGAAGAAGACCTGGATGAGGATCGGTACCGCTAGCAGCGCGATCACGAGCGGCTGCTCGATGATTGCCCGGCCCTGGAACGCGAACAGCAGCACCAGCGTCAGCAGCAGCGCGGCAATGGAGTAGGGCCCCAGGCGCTGCGCGACCCGCTGGAAATGCGCCGCGCCGCGGGCCAGCAGCAGCTTGCGCAGCAGTTGCGAGATGACGACCGGCACGACGATGTACAGCCCGACCGAGGTCAGCAGCGTGTCCCACGGCACCGTGATCGACGACAGGCCGAGCAGCAGCGCGACCACCGGGGCGAACGCGACGACCATGATGGCATCGTTCAGCGCCACCTGCGACAGCGTGAAATAGGGGTCGCCCTTGCACAACTGGCTCCAGACGAAGACCATCGCCGTGCAAGGTGCGGCCGCCAGCAGAATGAGGCCGGCCACGTAGCTGTCGAGCTGGTCGGCCGGAAGCAGCGGTGCGAACAGGTGGCGGACGAAGATCCAGCCCAGCAGGGCCATCGAGAACGGCTTGACCGCCCAGTTGATGAACAAGGTCACGCCGATGCCCCGCCAGTGCGACCTGACCTGGCCGAGCGCGCCGAAATCGATCTTCAGCAGCATGGGAACGATCATGACCCAGATCAGGAATCCCACGGGAAGGTTGACCTGCGCGTACTCCATGCGCCCGATGGCATGGAAGACCTCCGGCAGGGCCTGCCCCAGCGCGATGCCGACGACGATGCAAAGCGCAACCCAGACGGTCAGGTAGCGCTCGAAGAAGCCGATGGCCGGTTTGGCCGAAACCGGCCCGGTGGTGGCGACGTGTGGACTGCTCATGGTTCAGCTCCCCGCGAGACGCTGCAGGGTCTCCTGCAGTTCGGCATCGCTCATCTCGTCGATCGGCAGCAGCAGCAACTGCAGCATCCGGTAGGCGATGGCCTGCCGGGTCAGCTCGAAGGCGAGCCGCTTCTTGTCGTCTCCGCCTTCGGTGTTCGACGGATCGGGATAGCCCCAGTGCACCTTGACCGGGCTGCCTGGCCAATATGGGCACTCCTCCTCGGCCGCGCTGTCGCAGACCGTGATGACGATGCGCATCCGGGGCGCGTCTGCCGCGACGAACTCATCCCAATTCTTGCTGCGGAAGTTGCTCGTGTCGACGCCGGCATTGCGCAGCACCTCGATCGCGAACGGGTTGATGCGGCCGCTGGGCGAGCTGCCGGCGCTGTAGGCATGCACGTCCCGGCCGAACTGCTTTGCCAGGTGATTGAGCATGCCTTCGCTCAGAACGCTACGAGCGGAGTTGTGGGTACAGAGAATCAGGACGTTGGTGGTCATGGCGGGAGCGAGAGTGAGCGCGGTGCGGCTGAAGGCAGTCAGCTTTGCCCGATGTCGCGTACGGCCTTCTGCAGCGCGACGGTGTCGAGCTTCGGAATCGGAAGGGACAGGAACAGTTCGATGCGGCGCTTGAGCGCGATGGCCGCGTCGTTGATGGCCTGCTGCTTTTGCGCATCCGTGCCTTCGCAGGCCGCCGGGTCCGGGACGCCCCAGTGGGCTGTCATCGGCTGCCCCGGCCAGACCGGACACATTTCCCCGGCCGCCTTGTCGCACACCGTGAAGACGAAATCGAGTGAGGGCGCGCCGTCCTTCGCGAACTCGTCCCAGCTCTTGCTGCGAAATCCGGCTGTCTCCAGACCGTGGCGGGCCAGGAATGCCAGCGCGAGGGGGTTGACGGCGCCAGCCGGATGGCTGCCCGCCGAGTAAGCCCGGAAGCGGCCTTTTCCCAGCAGGTTCAACAGCCCTTCGGACAGGATCGAGCGTGCCGAATTGCCGGTGCAGATGAACAGCACGTTGTAGATCTTTTCGCTCATGATGGGCCTTTAGCAGCAAGACGGATTGGTGGAAGTGACAGCAATACCGATAGGCTTGCCCCCAGGCGCGCGCGGCGCGCAGCACGACGAGTTTTCCTGGCCCTGTTCTTTCGGGCGGGACTCGCCATAGACGGGCACGTCGCCGAGCGTGTGGAAGTGTTCCCAGGCGATGCCTTGCGGGTCCGTGACCCAGTACTTCTCGCTGCGCGCGTAGCAGCAGGTGGTCTCGCCTTCGTCGAGCAGCGCCATGTCGGCGGCCTCGGCCTGCTTCTTCAGTGCCGCCAGTTCGACCGCGTCGTCGGTCTGGAAGCCGAGATGGTCCAGTCCGGTCTTGGCGCCCCGCGCCGAGATCGCGAAGTTCACGCGGGGGTCCTCGAGCATCCATTTCGCGTAGTCGTCCTTCACCACGCTGGGTTCCGCCGCGAACAGCGCCGAGTAGTAGCGGATGCTGGCGGGCAGGTCTGCCACGCTGACGTGGACGTGAAAGCGCTTCATGATTGCAACTCCGGGGCAACGGCACAGTTGGACGGGGGGGAGCACGGATTGCCGCTACAGCAGTTTTCCGTGAGGTAGCCAAGCAAGGCGTTCATGGTCTCGAAGTGAGCCATGTAGATGATGGAGCGGCCGTCCTGCCGGCTGGACAGGAGGCCCGCCCGGTGCAGTTCCTTGAGATGAAAGGACAGCGAGGAGGCGGGTATCTCCATCAGTTCGGCAATACGTCCCGCCGCGAGCCCTTCGTGCCCCGCCTGGACCAGCAGGCGGAACACGGACAGGCGGATTGCGTGGGCGAGCGCGCCAAGCGCTTCAAGGGCATGAGTTGATTCCATGATTCGAATATATTCGAATCATGGAATATTTGCAACATGGACCGCGAGGAGTGCGACCAATTTCGTGGCAGGCACAAAAAGAGCTTATTGATGCATGCGCGGAGGCTGGCCCAGATTGGGGGAGCCAGCCTGTCTCGGCTTAGGCAAAACGTCTGTCCTTGAAACTGACCTTTCGCTTGTAGTCGTCCATGGAGCCGACGCGCCGTATGTCCGCCCACGTGCCCTTGTAGTAGGGAATGATGTTGCGGTCCGTCCAGTCGGTCGTGACGTCTCCCTGGATGCCGTTGACATACCCGAACACCATGAATGTCTGTCCAGGTTTGGCCGAGGGCACGGGGTATGCCATAGCGTAGGTCGAGCCAAAATCGTTGAATACCTCGACGACGTCGCCAGCCGCTATCCCCAGCGAGCCGGCGTCGGCCGGGTTCAGTTCGATGTACGCCATCGGATACCTGCCCTTGACGAACTCGTTGTACTGGTCGTGGTAGGCGGTTTGCCAGATCTCGTTGCTGCGCCCGTTGTTGATCCAGAACCTGTACTTTGCCTTCAGGGCCGCGACGGTCTTCGGCAACCCCGGCCAGGGCGCGGGCTTGAATTCCGCCTTGCCGTCCGTGGTGTCGAACTTGCTGTCGGTGTAGAGCATCTCGGTGCCGACCAGCTTGCCGTTGGCGTATTCCTTGATCGGAAGCTGGACGCCGTTGTTCCCCATCACGCGTAGCCGCTCATACGTGGCGAGGTTTCCGGTGGGGCCGCCCTGACTGTCGATGGGGCCAGCTCCCGCCTGCCCGGCTTGCCGGAATCCGTCGTTGAAGGCATCTTCCTCCGTCGTCCATGCGAATCCCTCGAAGCGCCCGGCCATTGCCGGGTTGCCGGCTTTTTCGTACATCGCCTTCAGCGTGTTTGCGATGCGGGCGGCAATCAGGCAGTCGGGCAGCGCCGATCCGGGCGGGTCCATGAAACGCTCCGACAGGCGGAGTCTTCGCTCGCCGTTCATCGACGTGAGGTTCATCTCACCCGGATGCGCCGCCGGCAACATGACGTGTGCAGCCTCGGACAATTTGGTGGGATAGAGGTTTATGCTGGCCACGAAGAGGCCGCCCTTGCGCGTCGCTTCGTAGATGACGTCCGCCATCTGGTCCGGCGTTGCTCCGCGCGTCTTGGCCATTGCTTCCTTCACCATCTGCGAGCGCCTGAGTACTGCTTCGCGCAGCGTTTGCGCGTTGTTGCTCGTCTGGAAGTTGTTGCATCCCCACCAAGTCATCATTCGACCCTTCCCGTTTATCAGTTCCTGGTCGATGTATATCTTGCCCTTGCCCGGATACGGAGGGCGGGTATAGCCTTCCTGATGTCCTCCCATGCGGACAACCCCGGTGCCGCGCCGGCCAACGTTGTGGGTAGCCAAGACGAGATCGACCAGAGATGATTGGATCAGATAGTTGTCGTTCCCCCAAATGATGCCCTTCTCGTAGGCATGCATTGTGCGCGGCGGTTGCCCGCTGGCTTTGGGCTTGTAGGCCCATTCCGCTGCCTTCACCAGATTGTCCTGAGGTATGCCGGTGATGCGCGAGGTCTCCTCCAGTGAGAGCCGGTTTGCCTTGACGGCAGCATCGAAGCCGCGGGTGCGGGTCTCGATGAAGGGCCGGTCGATCCAGCCTTTTTCCACCACGTAGGTGAAAAGACCGTCGAAGAGCGCGATGTCAGTGCCCGGCTGCAGATCGAGGTGCAGCACGTTGCCTTTCCCCGCGACCTGTTCCGCGACGGCAACCGTGGGCGTGCGGCGCGGGTCCACAATGATGATCCGCGGCTGCTCGATGGTCTCGCCGGGGAAGCGGGCCTTGCGCTTGCCGGCGGTGCCGCCCTGGAGATTCGGCAGCCAGTGATTGAGGAAGTAGTTGGTCTGCGTCTCGTAGGCATTGGTGCCGATGGCCATGATGACGTCGGCCAGTTCGGCATCCTCGTAGGCGTTGTTGAGTTCGCCGATGCCCATCTCCCGCGTGGCGTGGCATTCCGAGTTGTAGGCCGGCCGATTGTGTATGCGGACCATCTGCGTCCGGATCGCCGAGAACATGAGCTTGCCGGTACCCCAGGTATTCTCGAAGCCGCCGCCCGCGCCGCCGTGGTCGAAGCAGGAGAACATGACACCATCCGGGCCATCGCGGTCGAGTATGCGTTGCATGACGCCCGCGTACAGTGCCAGCGCGTTGTTCCAGTCGGTCTCCATCCACTGGTCGGCGGCGTAGATCATGGGGCTGTGCAGGCGGTCCCGCCCGATGCCGTCCGGGGTGTACATGTAGGAGGCCAGCTTGCCGCCCCGCGTCGAGCTCAGCCCGCTGTTGACCACGCAGCCCTTGTCTGGAACGATCATGATGTTGTGCCGCGAGCCGTCCCGGGCAGTGACCGTATTGGTCATCGCCGGCGTTAGCGTCATGGTGAGCGCCGGAAGCTGCTTCCGGAAATCCACGCCCAGCGCATTCTGCCCGGGCGCGCGCCCGCCTTCCGTGCCTTCAGGCCACTGGTACACGTGATAGCCGCACCCAACGATGCAGAAATGGCAGGTCAGATTCGTCTTCCGTGCATTCGAAGGCGGCAGCGTGAGTTGGTCTTTAGCGTTTGCCACGGTTCCTCTCCTCGGTTGTCCTCGCCACTACAGGATGTTTGCCTGCCTGCCGTAGATCAGTCCGTCGACGCCTATAGCCGAGACGGTTCCGGTCTTTTCGTCGTAGCTGAGCTGAACCCGCGGCAGGTTCTCCGTGGCCTGGCCACAGATCATCTGGCCTGCCTTCTCGGCGTCGAACATGCTGAAGTGGCATCCGCACTTGAATGTCCGGGTTCCCGCGTCATAGGCGACGGGGCATCCCATGTGCGTGCACAAGGTGCTGAATGCCACGATGTCCCGGTCGGGGCCGACCCCGCCGGGCACCGCAGCGCCCATTCTGATGGCGGCGCAAGGCGATGATGCATCTGGGTAGCTGAAGGCGATGGCCTCGTTGACCGGCATGCGCGCGGCCATGCCGACCGGCCGGGAAGGATAGGGCAGCAGGGTGCGGCTGGTGTCGGCCGCGGGCGTTGCCGCGTCCGCATTCGCCAGATGAACGCCGCTGGCTCCGGCTACGGCGCCCGCGCCGCTGATTCTCAGGAACGTGCGCCTTGAAATACCTTCGGACATGTCTTCCTCCGCTCTATATTCTTGGAAATTTGCTAACGTTGTGATGTGTAGCTTTGACGGCACGGCAAGAGCCGTGCCAAAACTAGGGCACTAGGCTGCAGAAGGGATTGCGAGGCAGGGAAAGGCCGATGGCGCGGTTTCGCGTCACGATTGAGTAACTTGTTGCAGTGCAAGGGGAGCAACGAATGTTACGGGTTCGTAACCATCGTCGTCGCTTGGTTTTGCACGGACTGGCCGCATGCAGCATGGCACCGTTCTCGCTTGCCATCGGCCAGGCAAAGCCGACGCTTCGATTCGGCACCACGCCAGTGTTCCTCAACGACCGGGTCGAAACCACGACTCGGTGGCGCCAGTATCTTGCCGCCGCCACCGGTGCCGACGTGCAGTTCGTTCAGCGAGGGAGCTATGGCGAAATCCTCGAGTTGTTGATGCGCGATGAGCTGGAGGCAGCGTGGGTATGTGGCTATCCGTATGTCATCTCGAAGGCGAGCCTGGAGTTGCTGGCGACGCCTATCTATCAGGGCAAGCCGCTCTACCAGTCCTACATCATCGTGCCTGTGTACGACGCGGCGACGGAATCGATAGCTGATCTTCGCGGCCGCATCTTTGCGTTCAGCGATCCGCTCTCGAACAGTGGATATCTCGTGCCAAAGTCGGAGCTGGCGCGACTGGGAACGACATCGGAGGTTTTCTTTCGCAAGTCTTTCTTCACTTTCAGCCATCGGAAGGTGGTCGATGCTGTTCGGCTGGGCGTTGCGCAAGGGGGGGCTGTGGACGGTTACGTCTGGGACACGCTGGTTAAACAGCAGCCAGAATCCACCCAGGGAGTTCGTGTTGCATGGCGTTCAGTCACCTTCGGCTTTCCGCCACTGGTAGTACGCAGGTCGCTGGACGTCCGCTTCGCCGCGCAACTGCGTCGCGCTTTCCTGGGCATGGCCGGCACGCCCGCTGGCAGGGACGTGCTGGCAAGGCTGAACCTGGACAGCTTCGGCGACGCGCCGGACAGCACATTCGATGGCATTGCGGCATTGGTCCGGCAGGTGGGTGGTGCCAAGACATGACACTATTTCGCGACCTCAGCTATCGCTACCGCGTTCCGCTTGCCATCACGGCAGTGATCGTGGCAACAGAGTGCGTGGTGACAATTACCTTGCTTTCGCAGGGCCTGGCCGATGCACGGAGAGACCTCCAGGCCGGAGCGGAGAACCTGGTGGCTGTGCTGTCTCGCTCGCTCAGGGAACCGATGCTGCGGGACGATGTGTGGCAAGCCTTCGAGGTCATCCGCACACCTATCGAAACTCGTGATGATGACAATGCCCTGGAGAGCATTACAGTGGCCGACAGCGCCGAGCGGGTCTTTGTCTCGACCGACACGGGATCCTTTCCCATGCTTGCTCCCATTGATTCACTCTCGGAGCGCGCGCGCATTCTTCTTAGTCCTGACAATAGGGCAAAGGGCTTCGCATTCCAAGGTACTCGATGGTTCGGCGCGAAGAACGTAGTGGCGTCGGGCGACGTCCTCTCCGACGATGGCTCATTGTTGGGCAGGATCGTCATCAAGTATGACGGAGAAAAGATCTCACATCGGTTGCAGAAAACGTTGGTTCAGTTGTTTGCCGTCACCCTGCCAGGGCTGCTCGTGTTGATCCTGCTCGGATGGTTCTGGGGAAAGCGGATGGTCGCACCTCTGTTGCGGCTGGCCGCGGATATGCAACGCATCGGAAAGATTCCGCCGATGGAGATTGCATGCGGCGTCGATCTCGCCGGCAAGGACGAGATTGGGGTACTAAGCAGCAGCTTCAAGGAGATGCTCATCGGCTTGGACGAGAGAGACAGGTTGCAGCGGGAGATGGTCACTGCGGAGCGCTTGGCGGCGGTCGGCCGCGTGTCGGCAGGTATCGCTCACGAGATAAACAATCCGCTGGGTGGCATGCTCAACGCCGTGGATACGCTGACGACGCATGGCAGTCCGGATGCATTTACCCAAAAAACGCTAGGCTTGCTGGAGCGAGGACTCAACCAGATACGGACAATTGTCGGTGCGCTGCTGGTCGAGGCTAGGCTAGATTCTCCCGCCATCACACCGGAGGACTGGCAGGACCTTCAGATGCTGATCGCACCGCAACTCCAGGAGCGGGCCGGTGATCTGTCGTGGGATGTTTCGATCGATACGTCGCTGCCACTGCCATCGCACCTGGTGCGGCAGCTCGTTCTCAATCTTCTTCTGAATTGTGTCAAGGCCGTACACGAAGGAGGCCACATCTGGTTTGAAGCCCGCCTGGAGGATGAGATGCTCGAAATAGCCGTGGCCAACGATGGGGCCCCAATCTCCGCCGAGCGAATGGAACACCTTTTTGAGCCATACACGGTGTCGCCACACGGCTCGGCGAAGAAGTCCTATCCCATTGGTCTCTGGGTGTGCTATCAGATCGTGAACGCGTTGCGAGGCTCCATTCGGGTGGTGAGCTCGGAAGGGCTGACCCGGTTCAGGGTCAGCATCCCCCTTTCGGGAGGCACGCCATGAGCCGGTCGCCGCCAAGGCTGTGCCTGATCGAGGATGACCCCATCATGGGCGAGTCGCTGGCGGACCGCTTCGCGCTGGAGGGTTTTTCGCTCGACTGGTACCAGACCGGCGGGGCCGCGCTCGAGGGCATGAAGCACCACGACTACAGCGCCATCATCAGTGACGTCAGGCTCCCCGACATCTCGGGAGAGCAGGTGTTCCTCGCGAGCGTGGAGCATGCCGACTTCCTGCCGCCGTTCATATTCATCACGGCGTTTTCCAGCGTGGAGCGCGCGGTCGAGATGCTCAAGCGCGGCGCGGCGGACTACATCACGAAGCCCTTCGACATCGGCGAACTGGTGGTGAAGATCCGGCTTGCCGTGGGGCAGCACGGCAGCCGGGAGCCGACCGCGCACGAGTCGCCGATCGGCATCTCGCCCCCCATGCTCGCGCTGGCCGAATCCCTGCCACGCATCGCCCAGCGCTCCCGCATCACGCTTGTGACGGGGGAGTCGGGGGTGGGCAAGGAGGTGCTTGCGCAATACCTGCACGAGCTCGGCGGCAAGCCGGCTTCGCCATTCGTGGCCGTCAATTGCGGCGCCATCCCCGAGACGCTGCTGGAGGCGGAATTCTTCGGTGCCGAGAAGGGTGCCTACACGGGAGCGGACCGCGCTCGGCGCGGATACTTCGAGCAGGCACATGGCGGTACGCTGTTCCTCGACGAGATCGGCGAATTGCCGCAGAGCATGCAGGTGAAGCTGCTGCGAGCGATCCAGGAGCAGCAGGTCCGGCGGCTGGGGTCGGACAAGGTGATACCCGTGGAATTGCGCATCATCTGCGCGACCAATCGCGACTTGCAGGCCCTGGTGAAAGATGGCCGTTTCCGGGAGGACCTGTACTACCGGGTGAACGTCGTGAACCTGCGCGTGCCGCCGCTACGCGACCGTCCCCACGATATCCTCTGGCTCGCGAGGCGCTTTCTGGTCCAGCAGGCGGAGCGGCTGGCGGAACCTACCAAGTGGCTGGCGCCGGTTGCCCAGGCCGCGTTGTTGGCTCATTCCTGGCCCGGCAACGTGCGCGAGCTGCGCAATCGCATCGAGCGCGCCTGTGTCTTGAGCAGCGAGCCGATGCTGTCCGCGGGGGACCTGTTCGGCGATCGCGCCGAGCCGGCGAAGGAGGAGGGGGCCGGCCTGCCCTCGCTGGAGGAATTTCTGAGCGAGGCGGAGCGCGCCTTCATCGAATCGGCGCTGGCGCGCGAGGGCGGACGTATTGCGCTGACGGCGGCCGCGCTTGGGGTCTCGCGCAAAACGCTTTGGGAGAAGATGAAGCGCCTGGGAATCAAGGCGATCGACACCGAGGCCCCTGGTGGGTAGCTTGGTGTTCGGGAAGCTGCTAAGGTCGCAGGGTGTCAATCATGAGGCAATCGAATCGATGGACCATGTAGATGTCATCATTGTCGGTGGCGGGCAGTCGGGCTTGGCTATCGGCTATTTTCTTCGGAGAACGGGGCTTTCTTTCCTGATTCTCGATGCAGAGCCGAAGCCAGGCGGCGCATGGCAACACACCTGGGACTCGCTGCGCCTGTTTTCTCCCGCGCAATGGAGTTCACTTCCCGGCTGGCCCATGCCGCGGGATGTCGCCGGCGACTACCCCGATAAGTCTCATGTGCTTCGGTACCTCGCCGCATACGAGGAGCGTTATGCCTTGCCGGTGCGGCGCCCGGTATTCGTGCAATCTGTCGAGCGTGCCGGCGAACGCTTGGCCGTGCGAGCAGACACGGGAGTCTATGAGGCGCGGGCTGTGGTGAGCGCCACTGGAACTTGGCGCCATCCCTACACGCCTCACTACCCTGGTGCCTCGGATTTTAAAGGCGTCCAAATGCATTCGGCCCAATATAAGAATGCAGCCGAATTCTCTGGAAAACGAGTGTTGGTCATCGGAGGTGGCAACTCGGGCGCCCAGATTTTGGCGGAGGTATCTTTGGTTGCCGATACGGTGTGGGCAACGAAAGAGCCTCCTCTGTTCTTGCCAGATAGCGTGGATGGCCGCGTGCTCTTCGAGCGAGCCACCGAGCGGTGGAAAGCCAGGGTGGAAGGGCGGGAGGCCAACGATATCCCAGGTGGCCTGGGAGATATCGTGATGATTCCTACCGTCAGGCATGCTCGCGAACGTGGCGTGCTGGTTGCTGTCAACATGCCGGAGGGCATGACACCGAGTGGTGCTGTTTGGGCGGGCGGCCGTGAGGAGCACTTCGATGCCATCATCTGGTGCACCGGCTATAGGCCGGCGCTGCGCCATCTGGAAGCGCTGGGTGTGGTGCAAGCCGACGGACGCGTTGCGGTTGATGAAACAAGGTCCCAGGTCGAACCGCGTCTGTGGCTGGTCGGGTATGGCGAATGGACCGGGTTCGCATCGGCAACGCTGATCGGCATAATGCGTTCCGCCAGGGCGACGGCCCAGGAGATAGGTGCAGCCTTGGCAGTTTCCGACTAAATGCGCACCACCTCCGCCCGGGTATCGCTGCGATTGCGGGCAGGGTGCAACGCTTCGGCCGTCAAGCGGTAGCCGGTGCCACGAACGGTCTGCACCAAATCGGCCAGATTGCCGCGCGAAAGGCTTGCGCGCAGCCGCTTGATATGGACATCAACAGTTCGCTCTTCAACGAATACATGGTCTCCCCAAACCTTATCGAGAATCTGCGCACGTGAGTGCACCCGTTCCGGGTGCGTCATCAAGAAGTGAAGCAGCCTGAATTCGGTGGGACCCAACTCCAGAGGGTGTTCTTTCTTATCGCTTACCGCATAGACCCGATGGCGAACCGGGTCCAGCTTGAGCGGGCCGATAGCCACCGCTTCATCGGTCAGTTGTGGCGCACGGCGTCGGAGGACGGCTCGTACTCGTGCCACCAATTCCCTCGGCGAGAACGGCTTAGTGACGTAGTCGTCCGCGCCGGCCTCCAGTCCGGTCACGGTATCGGACTCTTCGGAGCGCGCGGTAATCATGATGATGGGAATATCCCGGGTGCGCGGATTGCCCCGGAGCTCTTTGGCAAACACCAGTCCCGATTTGGTCGGCAGCATCCAGTCGAGAAGGATGACGTCCGGCAGGACTTCGGCGATCATCCGCTCAGCGACGCTTGCATCGTGCGCGCGCAGCGGTATGAAGCCCGCGTGCTGTAGATTGATGGCGATGAGCTCGCAGATCGAGCGCTCGTCTTCCACCACCAGAATAGTCTTGTGTGCCATCTTGGTCATGGTCGGCAGGTGAGTGCTCATTCTTTCTGTGCCTCCTCGGTTTGTGGATCGCGCGAGACGTGTCGAACGTCGGTACCCTTCACGATGTAGATAGTGAACTCCGCAATGTTGGTCGCATGGTCGCCGATCCGCTCAAGGGCTTTTGCGATGAAGAGGTAATCCATCGAGATAGAGATAAGCCGAGGGTTTTCCATCATGTGACGCATGAGCTTGCGGACGAAATTGCTGAATGCCTCATCAATTGCCAGATCGTCTCGTCCGATCTCGGTTGCGGCCGCGACATCGAGCCGAGCAAAGGCGTCGAGCGATTTCCGCAGGATCTCGATGGCCAGCGCGCCAGAGACCAGGATTTCGGAGAAGTCGATGGCACTGCGAGAGACCTCGGCGATGATGTGACGTGCCCGCTTGGCGATCTTGTTCGCTTCATCACCCGCTCGCTCGAGATTTGTGATGGTCTTCGAGATGGACATCAGCAAGCGAAGATCGCGGGCGGTGGGTTGTCGTCGCGCGATGATGTTGCTGCAATGCGCATCGATATCCAGCTCCATCTTGTTGACGCGCGGCTCTGCCGCTATGACGTTGTTCGCATAAGCCACGTCGAATGTCTCGAGCGCTCGCACCGCAGCCTGGACCTGCGCTTCCACCAGCCCGCCCATTTGCAGGACTTCGGTGGAGATATCGGTCAGGTCGATGTCGAACTGACTGGAAAGATGCTTCTCGCCCATGTGCGTTCCCGGTTCAGCCGAAGCGCCCCGTGATGTAGTCTTCGGTGGCCTGCTTTTGCGGCCGTAGGAAGACCTGGTTGGTCTGGCCGTATTCGATCAGTTCGCCGAGGTACATGTATGCTGTGTAGTCCGAAACCCGGGCGGCCTGCTGCATGTTGTGCGTGACGATGAGGATCGTGACACGCGCCCGGAGCTGGTGAATCAGTTCCTCGATGCTGCCGGTGGCAATCGGGTCCAGCGCGGATGTGGGCTCGTCGAACAACAATATCTCGGGATCGGTGGCCAGGCAGCGCGCGATGCACAGGCGTTGCTGTTGTCCACCGGAGAGCGCAGTTGCTTGAGCCTGGAGCCGATCCTTGACCTCATCCCACAGCGCAGCGCCTTTCAGTGCCTCTTCCACTCGCTCATCGAGCGTGGAGCGGTTCCGTTCCCCACGCAAGCGAAGCCCGTAGGCCACGTTTTCATAGATGGACTTTGGGAACGGATTCGGCTTCTGAAAGACCATCCCGATGCGCATCCGGACCTCGATGGGATCAACCCGTGGATCCAGAATGTTGGTGTTGTCGGGATAGAGTCGGATATCCCCTTCATAGCGATTGCCGGAGTACAGATCGTGCATCCGGTTGAAGGAACGAAGCAGCGTCGACTTTCCGCACCCCGATGGCCCGATGAGCGCCGTGACGCGCTTCTCCTGGATCGGCAGGTTGACGCGTTTCAACGCATGGAAGCTGCCGTAGTAGAAGCTGAAGTCGACGGCGGCAGCTTTTACAGGCGACGGCTCTAGGGCTGCCACGTCAAGATCGTGGGGGAAGGTGTGGCGGGCCGCTCCTGGCAGGTCGGGTTGGTCCTCAACGCGCATGGTTGTGCTTACCATTTGATGTTCTTCCTAAGTCGATAACGAATCCAGATGGCGATGGCATTCATCGCCACGGTCATCAGGACCAGAATGAAGCCGGCCGCTGCGGCGTTTTGTTGAAAGGCTTCTTCCGGGCGAGATGTCCAGTTGAACATCTGGATCGGCATGACCGTGAAACCAGACTTGAGCCACTCGAAGCTGATCCACGGAAATTCAGGCGTGACGGGGGAGGGGGGCAGGAAGGCGATGAAGGTCAGTGCGCCAATGGTGATAATGGGTGCGGTTTCGCCGATCGCTCGCGACATCCCGATAATGACGCCTGTCATGATGCCGGGCATCGAGTATGGAACGATATGGTCGCGCGTTACCTGCCAGCGTGTCGCGCCGAGACCATAGGCGCCTTCACGGATGTGTTGGGGAATGGCACGTATGGATTCGCGGGTGGCGACGATAACGATCGGCAGGATCAGTAGCGCCAACGTCAAGCCGGCGGACAAAATGCTCTGTCCAAGTCCGAAGGCATACACGAAGATGCCAAGCGCCAGCAAGCCATAGACGATAGATGGCACACCGGCCAGGTTCGTGACGTTGATCTCGATGATGTCCGTGATCAAGTTCTTCGGCGCGTACTCTTCGAGGTAAGTCCCTGCGGCAACGCCAAGTGGCACCGCGGCCAACGCGGTGACGAGCATCACCAGAAGAGACCCTACCCAAGCGGAAAGGATGCCCGCCTGGGGAGCACGTCGTGAAGGGAAGTTCGTGAAGAATTCCGGCGTCAAGCGTTCCCAGCCGTTATAGGCCATCTGAGCGAAGAGAGCAGCAAACGTCAGGACGCCGATCATCAATGCAACGAAGCCCGCCACGCCGAAAAGCAGGTCCCATCGCTTGTTGGATTTGATGATGGTACGGATTGCTACTAGTTGAGGCTGTTGCATGGTGGCCCCTTAATAGGCTTCGCGATAGCGGCGACGGATGAGGTGGCCGAGGATGTTGAAAGCCAGGGTCATCAGCATCAATGTCAGACCGGCTGCGAAGATGGATTGGTAGCCGATCGAACCGTGGGGAAGATCTCCAAGCGCCACCTGCACGATATAGGCGGATATGGTCTGCGCGGGTTCCATTGGGTTCATGGTGAAGTTGGGCTGCATGCCGGCAGCCACGGCCACGATCATTGTTTCGCCCACAGCGCGGGAGATGCCCAGGATGTAGGCAGAAAGGACGCCGGACAGCGCGGCGGGAACGACGACATTGATGGCCGTCTGGAATCGCGTGCCTCCCATCGCGTAGGATCCCTCCCGCATGTTCATTGGCACTGCACGCATTGCATCCTCAGCCAGGGAACTGACATAGGGAATGATCGCGATACCCATCACAATGCCGGCTGACAGCATGTTGAAGCCGGGCAGCGACGGGATGAGGGCTTGCAGCAAAGGAGTCACTACGGTCAATGCAAAATAGCCGTAGACAATGGTGGGAATTCCGCCAAGTAGCTCCAGGAAGGGCTTGACCACTTCCCGGATCGACGGATTGGCAAACTCGGACAGGTAAATGGCAATCGTGGTGCCGAGGGGAATCGCGACGGCCAGCGCCACCAAGGAGGTGGTGACGGTGCCGAGCAGGAGAGGCAGGATGCCGTATCGCGGCTCGGAAAACAGTGGCGTCCACATTGTGTCGGTGAAGAAGTCATGCACCGGAATGTTCGCAAAGAAGTGCACGGATTCGCTGACCAGCACCCAGACGATGCCCAATGTGGCGACGACGGAGACAAAGGCGGCTGCCAGGAGGATGGTCTCGATGGTGCGTTCCTTCAGATTGCGGAACGCTTTCTTTGCCAGCCGTTCGCTGACCGTATGAGGCGTCAGGCTGTGCGGTTGTGCCGTTGCAGTGAATGAGTCGGACATGGCAGCCTTCGCGCTTGCAGGGTGACAGGGCGCGGAGTCGGGTCCGCGCCCCACGGCAATTAGAGCTTGGCTTCCCGGGCCAGCAGCGAGTCGATGGTTGCCGATACGTCGGGCTCACCTCCGAATACCGTCCCGAGCTTTTTCTTGGAGATGTGCTCAGCGGCTGTGGTGTAGGCCTTCGCCGGAAGCGGTACATACTTGACTTCTGCGGACAGGCGAGCGCCGTTCTGCAGGTAGTACGCAACAAACTCCTTCACCTCAGGCTTCTCGAGCGATTTCTCGTTCACGTAAATGAAGATAGGACGGGAGAGCGGGTTGTAGGAGCCGTCGATTACGGGCTTCTCGCCCGGCAGCACCGCCTTGCCGGCCTTGTTCACGATGGGGACGGCCTTGAGCTTGCCCTTGTTTTCTTCGTAGTAGGCGTACCCGAAGTAGCCGAGGCTGTTCGCGTCGCGCGACACGCCCTGGACCAGAACATTGTCGTCTTCGGAAGCCGTGTAGTCGCCGCGTGACGCCTTGGCCTTGCCCACGATGGCTTCCGTGAAGTAATCGAACGTGCCGGAGTCCGAGCCGGCACCGAAGAGTTTCAGCGGTACGTCGGGGAATGATGGATCGACCTGTTTCCAGGTAGTGATCTGGCCCTGTGCCGACGGCTCCCACATTTTCTTGAGTTGTTCGACCGTGAGTTGCTTGACGAAGGTGTTCTTCGGATTCACCACCACCGTGAGGGCATCGAAGGCAATCGGGAGTTCGTAATACCTGACGCCACTCTGAGCGCACGCCTCCATTTCCTGCTTCAGGATGGGGCGCGACGCATCGGAGATGTCGGTTTCACCGCGGCAGAATTTCTTGAAGCCGCCGCCTGTCCCCGAGATCCCAACCGTCACCTTGACCGCGTTCTTCTTTGCCTTCTGGAAGTCCTCGGCCACGGCTTCTGTGATGGGGTAGACCGTGCTTGATCCGTCCACCTTGACGATGGCTTGGCCATACGCGGCATGCGAACCGACTGCGAAAGCGATTGCCGCAAGGGCGGCTTGGGGGGTGAGACGCATCTGCTACTCCCTGAAGGGTCGATGGGGTGGACTGAATCAGATTAGAAACTATATTTCCACAAATCTAGTTTTATGGAATCATCGGCTTGAATTGTGACAAGAAAATGACGAGTCAACGTCGATTTGGTGATGTATAAGGCGTTCCGGCAAGACGTTTCAATCACTGCGCTAGAGCGAGCGGAAGGAGGCTTCTTCGCAGTTCGTCTGGGGCGGCGCATGCGCTTGATGGACGAGCAGTCAAACCTGTTCGGCGCGGTTGTGGGGGCACCTCTCAATTCGCCGGGTCTGCTAGGCGCCACAGCCAATATGCTTCAACAGGGTGCTCGAAGGGCTGGATGACTCCACATTAGGAGGGTGTGACTTCATGACTCTAAAATGACACGCTCCTGCAATAAACTTGCGCCCTCATATGCAGAGTCTCTACAGTTCCAAGAATGATGAAGAGTGAAGCCGCTGTAGCAGCGCTTGCTGCCCTTGCCCAAGATTCTCGCCTCAAGATCTTTCGTCTGCTTGTGCAGGCCGGCCCCGATGGCGTCAATGCTGGTCGAATTGGGCAAGAGTTGGGTGTGCCACCTGCCACGCTATCTTTCCACCTGAAGGAACTGTTTCATGCTGGACTGATCAAGAGCACCCAAGAGGGCAAGTTCGTTATCTACCGTGCGCAATTCGACCGGATGAACGAGTTGATTGGCTTCCTAGTTGAACATTGTTGCGAAGGACATCCAGAGGATTGCGGGCTCACGGCCGCGGAGTGCGATCTCGTCCGCGCGAAATCCGCAAAGAAGGCGACGTTCCCTGCATAGCCAGGGTTAAGTCGCGCGCGCAGGTGTTGCCACCATAGAACAGCCGCCGCGAGCGCGAGCCGCACCACGCCTATGAGGAGCGGGAGCCTCGCCTTAGCGCCTGTTGTCGTCGGTTCCGGCCTCGGGCCGGATGAAGCCGAGCAATTGCGGCAGGCGTTTCGCGATGGCGTGCTGTGCATCGCGTTCGATCGCCCGGTAGGTCTCCAGAACTTGCTGCCCCGTTGGCGAAAGCTGTGCAGAAAAGCGCCGGTAGGCGCTTTGGTCGCCGCGCCAAGAATGCGCTTGAGACTCGTCCTTCGGATCCTCCCGGGTGGGCTATATGCCGGTGCCGATAGTGCGCCCGAGTTGTCCACTCTGTCTTACCTAGACAACAGGCAGGGGACGCCCCTTGAAGCACCTGTCACTGCCCTCATCTAATTTCTCCACTGCCAGGGGGCAGGCGGACAGGAGATGGCAGATGGCGTGGTATCGAGATGAAGACCGGGTTCAAAGGGCAAAGAACCAAACTTGGTGGAATGAAGAACACAAGCCAGGCGAGAAAGTTGGAATGTCCGGCATCTACCGGTGCACCGGCTGCGACAAGGAAGTCGCCTCGAACAGGGGCGATCCGTTTCCGCCGCAGAATCACCATCAGCACGAGGACGAGGAACTTCCAATCCGATGGCAACTGCTGGTCCGCGCCGAGACCGACAAGTAAGTGAAGCCGCCCCTGGGCGGCTTTCTTGTCACTTACGTCCATGCCGATAACTGTTATTATCAGCATGAGGTTTCAGACCGCAAAACGGGTCGGGGCGAATCTGGGTCTTCCACACAGCCTTGATGGCTCGAGCGAGTTGGCGGGTATCGTTATCTGATCTGCGAGAAAGTCCATTCAGGGCGGGAGTTGCTGGTCAGATGACAGTTGGTCAAAGGGTGCCTGCAGCATCACTCGCAAAAGTGACCGTGCGCAACGAAGCGTGCCGCTCGCTGTACGACTAGATCGGTCCGCTGATTTTCGCGCGGTCTTCGTGGCGCACTCTATTGCGCCTTACCTGCGCTCGAGTACTCCGGTATCCCACGTTCGGGACAGGGCCAACGTGCCGACGGCCATTAGGACAGCGGCGAGGCCGAATCCTGCCATTGGCGAAAGCGCCGTCTAAAGCATGCCGACGGTGGCGCTGGAGAGGAACTTCGCGCCACCGGCGCCACCGTTGACGGTGCCCAGCGCGCTGTAGCTCGTTGCGCGTTTCCCGGCTGACCATATCGGCCGTGACTGTAGATTCCCGCGCCTCCTGTATCGCAACATAGAGGCCGGCCACGACGAAGATCCCGGCCAGCAGCGGGACGCTCGCCGTGTCGAGCCAGAAGGCGGCGCCCATCGACGCAGCCGTCAGCACACCCAGCGCATATCCGACCACAAGTAGCGGCAGCGAGTCGATGCGGTCGGCCCATACGCCGATGGGATAGGACGCCAATACCTGGGCCACGTTGCGAGCAACATACAGCAGCCCCGCGATCTGCGCGGCGTGGACGACGCCGCGCGACGGCGTTAGCCCTTCTATTGCTAACAGTCCTGGCTGGAGGAATCGACGCCATAATGAGCGATGTTTCCTCAGGGTCTTCGATCTGTCATCCATACGTCGGATGTCAAATGATACGGTTTTAAGGGACAAACCAGACTTCCTGTGAGTCGATCACTTACTTTCCAATGACTCAGTTCTTTGCAGACCAGATCGATCAGCTCGACTTGGCGATCGACCAGCTTGCCGTACGTGATAGAAATTTCGATCGATTCGCTTTGATGCTGATCGACAACGTTGTCGAATTAGTCTTGCACGAGCACGCGAAGCAAAAGCTCCTGCTTGCGCGTCCATTCGAGTTCAACAAGGTGCCGACATCAAAATGGAAGGCGGCCGTGGCAGCCACCGGCCAGAGCTTTGATGCGAAGGTTCGCTATGCACGTGAGACGGCGATGATTCCGGGACCAATGGCAGACAGTATCCAGTACCTGCACTCGTTCAGGAATTCGGCGTACCACCAAGGCAGCCGGCATGAGGGAATTCTGCATTCGCTTGCTGTGTTTTACTTCAGATCCGCCTGTTCAGTGCTTGGCGCGTACCAGCCGATGTTCTATGGGACGCACTCGAAAGACGAGATCTCTCACCGAGCCGTCAAGTACCTCGGCAAGCCTGATCTGTTCGGACTAAAGGATGCATTCAAGCGAGCGTGCGAAAGACTAATTGAGGTAGCTGGCGCGCTCGACGGAAATTTGGTTGAAGATCTTCAGGTAGACATGTTGATGACGATCGAGCAGACGGACGAGCGGCTCGACTTCATCGCGACCAATGCACCAAATGCACCAACGCGAGCAGAGGTCGTCCGTGACTGCCAATCGTGGCCGCTTGCCTGGACCGAAGAAGGCAAAGCGTTCGCACGGGCTAACGGTTGCAAAGCCTCGAACATGAAAGAGTACGTCGAATGGTTGGGTCACAACTACCACTGGTCAGTCAATGTCGATCCGGTTGCAAGCTGGAAAAGACGCCATACATCGCTAAAAAAGGAGACTGACCTTAATGTGGCTCTCAAAAAGTACTGTGACTTTATGAAGCAGACCGAGACGTTTCGGGAGGCACTCGGCGAAGCTTGCATGCAACTGGATGGTCACATCCAGCAACAGATTGATGAGTACCGCGGCAAGTGAAACCGATTCGATAGGAGCCCTCACGACGTTGGGTTGCTCAGGAACCACGGTAAAACTTCTCGATGTCATGCAAACGCTTGTCGCGATCTGCCATGCTGTATATCGTCGTCGTAGCGATGGAGGCGTGTCCCAGGTATTCGTCGTCTGCATCCCGCGGCAGGTCCGTATAGCTCACTACCAGGAAGTGCCGTTGCAGGGGACGGTCCCATCCCATCAGGATGCAGACGGGGCGCCCAAGATGCTTCGTTCGGCAAAAGTGCTGGCTCACGGAATCCGACTCCTTCAACCTGATATGAAACCGATGGTTGGTGCTGCGAGCGTCCAAGGCTGTCACCGCGGTGGCCGCCCGGGATCTGCTTAGTCAAACGGTCGGTCGTCGTTGTCGGCCGCCGGGGTAGCATTGTCTTGGGTATCGGGCCGACGCTTCGCGCGCATCTCGATGTTCTCTACGCGGTTGAGGTTCAGCGAGAGGCTGTCGGCATTGACCTGGAGGGCATATCGCATCCCGCCTGAATCACGGTCTTCGAACTTGCCGACGGTGAGCCGGCCCTTCACCGTGATCCGCATCCCCTTGCGCAGCAGCTTCATGACATGCATTAGCCGATGCTGGATTACGCCTTCCGGATCGTCATTGAGAATGATGTCGAGGCCGTCGACGTTGGTGTGGGAGATGCAGTCATGGGTGATGGACCCGTTCTCGATGATGTAGGTCAGGCCTTTGGGTGCCTGGTGGGAGAGGGGGTAGTACTTGGAGAGGGAGGGCTGGATATCCGCGTCGATCATGAGGACGCGCAAGCCCATGTCGGCGAGGAGGCCGCCGAGGCAGGCCGCGAGCGTGGTCTTGCCGACCCCGCCCTTGGTGGACAACATGCAGAACTTGATCATTTTGTGGTTCTCCGGAAGTCGAACTTCGGGAGGCCACAATGCAAAAACCCCTTTCTGCCTAGCGGCGGAAAGGGGCGCTCACACGATCATGTACAGCTACTAGACTCTCCCCCTTCCCACAAAATGGGTAGCAAGACCAGCCTAGAAAATTTGGTGGCGAATCAGGGACTCGAACCCCAGACCTGCGGATTATGATTCCGTGGGCTCGATTGAAAAAATATGATTTGCCCAAGTCTCCATTAGCGGCCGCCGTTGTTCAAGTAAATCCGTGCGATGATAGGCTGCCTCAACTTTGTTAGCGACAGTGTGTGCAAGTGCCCGCTCAGCAAGATCGCGCGCGTAGCCGTGCTCACTTGCCCAGTCGCGGAAGCTTGATCGAAATCCATGAGCCGTAGCAAAGCGGCCCGGGGTGTCGCTTTCGGCCTTGGCCCTACGAAGGAATGCCGTGAGGGTCATGTCGCTAAGTATCTTCTCCCGCGGGGACGGAAAAACTAGCGTGTCGTGCAGTTGACGTTCCTTTATCCTTTCGAGTAGCGAGACCGCATTTTCCGACAGTGGCACACGGTGCATTTCGGCAGCTTTCATCCGATCCGCTGGAATGCTCCAGACGCGATTACGTAGATCGAACTCAGCCCAGGTCGCACCGCGAATCTCGCCGCTGCGTGTCGCGGTGAGGATCAGGAACAGGAGGGCCATGCGCGTGCTGTCGCCAGCATCAATCTCCTTGAGATGCTGAGAGACGAACGTCGGAACTTGCCGCCACGGCATAGCAGGTTGGTGGGTCTTCTTTCCCGATTGCTTTGGCAGGATGTGGTCGATAACGGTAAGCGGATTTGCCGCGATGTGGCCATGTGCCCAGGCCCATTGCATGACGGCGTGCATTCTTTGTCGGGTGCGACCAGCCGTTTCAGCCTTCGACAGCCAGATCGGACGCAGGGCATCGGCGCAATCCGCGGGCGTGATCGCATCCAGTTTTCTTGCTCCTATCTTCGGAAATACATAGGTTTCGAGCGTGCTGATCCATTGCGCTGCATGCTTCTTGTTCTTCCAGCCAGGCTTGAGTTCTTCATGCACTTGGCGGGCCGCTTTCTCGAAAGTGAGGGCCGCCGCGACAACAGCAGCGGCTTCGCGTTCTCGGTTCCGCTGGTCGATGGGGTCTTCCCCATTGTCGATGAGCTTGCGCATGGCAAGCGCCTTTTCGCGTGCCTCTGCAATTGACGTTTCGGGATAGCTGCCAAGACCCGCGTCGCGTCGCTTGCCCGTCGTCGGGCTGGTGAAGCGCAGAGTCCATTTGCAGCCGGATTTTGCTGGTGTCAGCAGTAGCCCAGTGACTTTCCCATCGAAGACAGGCTTGTCGTTTGGCTTGAGTGCTCTTGCTTGTTTGTCAGTTAGCATCGAATTCTGGCCCATCATTCAGCCCATCAGGAAACGTTGGATGGGGTTGGAAGATGCTAGCGTACATTGGACAGGGGGACGGTGCAAGCTATTGAATTTATTGAGAAATATTGGATGCTGTTGAACTGCCTTGGATCGGTATTTGGCAGACTCCGTCTCCGCCAGAAATGGCGGCAGAACCCCGGAAGATTGCGGTCTTCCGGGGTTTTGTTTTTTGTGGGCCGTCAGCGGACACATCACTGGGTGAATCTGTCTGTCGGTTGCCCACTTTCTGCGCTGTCACGCGCCGCGCGTCCCGGCACGTTTTCACGGTCACGTCGGCACAGTGCACGGCGCACGGTGGACGCCGATCCGGCACTACTGCCAGCCCGTCACGCCAGAAAAGCCGATCCCGTTCTGCCGGTCTGGGCGGAACGCCCGATGCGGCTCACTCGCGCCACCACTCATTCGCCGGCGTTCGTCGCCCGGCCGGCGGGCCATCCTCCGCCCAGCGCCCGGTACAGTTGCACGGAGGCAATGGCCTGGCCCGTCTGCGTCTGGACCTGCTCGTCCTCGCGCCGCAGCGCGTCGACGCGCGCATCCAGCACGTCCTGCAGCGTGCGCAGGCCGCCTTCATAGAGGCGCACGGCGCTTTCGCTGTTGCGCCGCGCGGTGGCCACCACCCTATCCAGCGTGGCGTTGCGCTGGTCCAGGCCACGGCGAACGCCGTAGGCGTTGTCCACTTCCTCGAGCGCGCGCAGCACGACCATGTCGTAGTTCGCCTGCGCCGCTTGCAGGCGGGCATCCGCGGCGTCGATATTGGCCTGGAGGCGCCCGGCCGTGAAGATCGGCAGCTGCACGCCGACGCCCAGCAAGCCGCCGGAGCCGCTCAGCGCCGGCAGTCCCTCCAGGTGCAGGCGCCCGTCCTGGCCGAGGAAGGTCAGGTAGAAGCGCGGGAACAGCTCCGCTTTCGCGCTGCCGAGCCTGGCGGCCTGCGCCTGCACGAGCGCGGCGTTGGCGCGCACGTCGGGCCGCCGCTGGATGACCTCGGACGGCAACTGCCCGGCGGGCGGCGCCGGCACGAAGAACGCCGCCGGCGCGGGCAGCGCGGCGGTGCCCTGGGGCGCGTCGCCGGCGAGCACGGCCAGGCGGCGCTCGCGGACCGAGATCTGGCTCAGCAGCACGGGCCGCTGCGCGCGCAGCGCGTCGAGCTGTTCGCTTACGCGATCCACGTCGAACGGCAGCGCCTGCCCGGCGGCACGGCGCGCGCGGGTGTAGCGCAGCAACTGCGCCACGGTGTCGACGCTGCGGTCCAGCACCTGCAGGCGGCGCTGCAGGCCGCGCGCCGCGAAGTAGTTCTCGGCCACGTCGGCGGCGATCATCAGGCGCGTGCCGCGCATCTGCTCTTCGGCGCCGAGCGCGACGGCCGCGGCGGCCTGCGCGTCGCTGCGCCGGCCGCCGAAGACATCGATCTCCCATGCCACGGTGGCCCCGGCAAGGTAGCCGTCCACGCCCGGCGACATGTCGGGCAGGCCGGCCGGGCTGCGCAGGTCGGTCACGCCGCGCGCGGCGCGCGCCTGCGCCGAGAGCGTCGGGTAGAGCGCCGAATCGGCGATCCGGCCGGTGGCGTGCGCCTCCGCCACGCGGGCCTGCGCCAGGCGCAGATCGGGATTGGCCTGCAGGGTGCGGGTGATCCGCTGCGTCAGTTCGGGGTCGTCCCAGTTCTGCCACCATTGCGACAGGTCCTGCCCGGCGCCCGGCGCGGCCGGGTCGGGGGCTTCCGTGAACGCGGCGGGCAGCGCGACGCTGCCCGGCACGGCGACGCTCACCGTGGTGCAGCCGGGCAGGCCGAGCGCGACGCACGCGACAAGGCCGGCAACGGTGACAAGGGTGGCGAGGGGGGCGAGGGTGGCTCCTGGACTATGGCTCAAGGCAGAAATCCGCTTGGGTGGCGTGGTTGCGGGGGAATGTGCGTGGCGTTCCGGCATGGCGGCCTAGCCCTGCTGCGCCAGCATGGAGCGAAAGCGCGCGAGCGCCAGCGCGAGGAAGATCCCGCCCGCGGCTGTGACGCCCAGCAACTGCGGCCACACGACCTCCAGGCCCGCGCTGCGGAACAGGATGGCCTGGGTGAGGTTGACGAACTGGGTGGTCGGCAGGAATTGCACGGCGCGCTGCATGGCGGCCGGCATGCTTTGCACCGGCGTGGCGGCGCCGGACAGCAGGTAGGCCACGGCGTAGGTCGGCACCGCCAGCAGGCCGAACTGCGGCATCGACGGCGCCACCGTGGCCAGCCACATGCCCAGCGCCGTGACGGAAAACAGGTAGAGCGCCGTGCTCAGCGCGAACAGCGCCGGCGAGCCCGAGAGCGGCACCTTCAGCCACAGATGGACCACCAGCCACAGCGACAGCAGGGAGGCCACGAAGATCACCGCGCCGTTGGCGAGGATCTTGGCCACGGCGATCTCGCTGGCGCGCACCGGCATCACCAGCAGGTGTTCGATGGTGCCGTGCTCGCGTTCGCGGATGACCGCGGCGCCGACCAGGATGATGGCCAGCACGGTGATGTTGACCACGATCTGCATGGTGGACGTGAACCAGTGCGATTCCGTATTGGGATTGAACATCACCGTGCTTTCCACGCGCACCGGAAGCTGCGCCTCGATGTCGGCGGCGTGCAGGAATTCGAGCACCTCGCGCGTGAAGATCTGCTGCAGGTAGGCCGAGCCGAGCCCGGCCTGCGTCATCGCCGTGGCATCGACGAGCACCTGCACGGTCGGCGTCCTGCCGGCGAGCACGTCGGCCTCGAGGCGCGGCGGGATCTCGATGGCGAAGATATAGCGTCCGCGGTCCATCTCCTCGTCCACGGCATGCCGGTCCACGTCGACGGGCGTCTTGAAATACGGCGGGCGGATCGCGTTGCGCAGGCGGCGCGAGAGTTCGGAATGGTCGGCGTCGACGATGGCCACCGATGCGTTCGATACCTCCGCCTTGATGCCCTTGGCCACCGACTGCACGGCCAGCGTGAAGGCGAACGCGATCAGCACCATCAGCGTGATGTCGCTCGACAGGCTGCGCAATTCCTTGCCGCACAGCCGCGCCACGTTCTTGCACCACTGGTTCATCTCGGCGGCTCCGGGCTAGGTTTCCTGCTTGCGCAACAGCAGGCGCGCGGCAGCGAGGTATGACAGCGCAAAACCCAGCAAGGCCAGGTACATGGAGCCGAAGCTGCCCGCGCCCAGGCCCTTGGTGAAGCTGCCCAGGCTGACCAGCTGGAACCACGACGACGGAAATCCCAGCCCGATCCAGTAGCTGCTGCCGGTCAGCGTGGACACCGGATAGAGCAGGCCGGAGAAGTTGACGGACGGGATCAGGCACAGGATGGCGGTGCCGAAGATGGCCGCCACCTGCGAGCGCACGAAGGTGGACACCAGCAGGCCGAGGGCGGTCGCGGCCAGCACGAACAGCGCCGCGCCCAGCGACAGGGCGAAGAAGGAGCCCTTGAGCGGCACCTGGAGCAGCACGATCGCCAGCGCCACCAGGGTCAGGTAGCTGACCATCGCCAGCGCCACATAGGGCATCTGCTTGCCGATCAGGTATTCGCCCACGCTTGCCGGCGAGGCATACAGGTTGGTGATGGATCCCATCTCCTTTTCACGCACCACGCCGAGCGCGGTCAGCATGGTGGGGATCAGGATCAGCGCCAGCATGACGATGCCCGGCGTGATGGCGTAGATGCTGCGGAATTCCTGGTTGTAGACGAAGCGGGATTCGATGGCAATCGGCAGCGCCGGCGCCCGGGCCGGCTGCGCGCGCATCTGCGCCTCGGCATACGCCAGCAGCACGCCAGTGACGTAGGCGCGCGTGGTCGCGCCGGGGAAAGGGCTGGAGCCGTCGATGCGGAACGCGACCTGCGGCTGCCGGCCGGCCAGCAGGTCGCGCGCGAAGCCGGGCGGGATCTCGATCACCATCGTGGCGGCGGCCGCGCGCAGGCGCCGGTCGGCATCCGCGTCGTCTCGCGCGGCGTCCGTCTGCACGAAGTAGCGCGAGCCGGAGAACTGCTCCACCAGTTCGCGGCTCGCGCGGCTCTGGTCGCGGTCCAGCACGGCGAAGCGCACGTTCTCCACGTCGAACGACACGCTCCACGCCGCGGCGCAGAGCAGCACGATGGGGCCGAGGATGGCAAACGCCAGCCGGAGCTTGTCGCGCGCCAGCTCCATGGCCTCGCGCCGGCCGAACGCCCACGTGCGCGCCAGCGCCGAGCCGCCGGACCTGGCCGCGCGGCGGCCGTCCGGCGGCGGGGCCGGCGCCGGCTGCGCGGGCGATGCCGGCGCGGAAGCCGCAGCAGCCGCAGCAGCCGCCGCCGCGTCATGAGCCGGACTCTCGGCTTCCTCCAGGTAGCTGACGAAGGCATCCTCCAGCGTGTGGGCGTGGCGGCTTTCCTGCAGCTCCGCCGGCGTGCCCACCGCCAGCACCCGGCCGCGATGCATGAACGAGATGCGGTCGCAGCGCGCGGCCTCGTTCATGAAGTGGGTGGAGACGAAGATGGTGACCTGCTGCTGGCGTGAAAGCTGCGCCAGGTGGCGCCAGAACATGTCCCGGGCGGCCGGGTCCACGCCGGAAGTCGGCTCGTCGAGGATCAGCACTTCCGGGTGGTGCAGGCAGGCCGCGGCCAGTTGCAGGCGCTGGCGGATGCCCAGCGACAACGCGGCGGGCTGCGCATCGGCGTATGGCTCCAGCTCGAAATCATGCAGGGCCTCTCCCACGGCCTGCCGCGCCGCGGCGTTCTCCATGCGGTAGAGCTTGGCGTGCAGGTCGAGGTTCTGCCGCACCGTGAGCTCCTCGTAGAGCGAGAACGCCTGCGACATGTAGCCCACCCGCATGCGCGTGCGCATGTCGCGGGCGTCGATGGTCTGGCCGAGCAGGCGCGCGCTGCCGCTGGTGGCATCGAGCAGCCCGGTCAGCATCTTCATGGTGGTGGTCTTGCCGCAGCCATTGGAGCCGAGAAAGCCGAAGATCTCGCTGCGCCCGATGCGAAAGCTCACGTTGTCCACGGCGACGAAGTCGCCGAAGCGCCGCGTCAGGCCCTCGGCCTCGATGGCGGGCCCGCGGTCGTCGGGCGGGCGCGGCGGCATCACCAGGCCCGCGGCGCTGCCGCGCCGCGAGGCCGGCAGCAGCGAGACGTAAGCCTGTTCGAGATCGCTGGTGCCGGCGCGCGCGAGCACGTCGGCGGTGCGATCGCACACCAGCACCTTGCCCATGTCCATTGCCACCAGATGCTCGAAGCGCTGCGCTTCCTCGATGTACGCGGTGGCGACGATCACCGTCATGTTCCGCTGCTCCGCCCGCAGGTCCTCCACCAGCGTCCAGAACTGGCGCCGCGACAGCGGGTCCACGCCCGTGGTGGGCTCGTCGAGGATCAGCAGGTCGGGATCGTGCACCAGCGCGCAGCACAGTCCCAGCTTCTGTTTCATGCCGCCCGAGAGCTTGCCCGCCGGCCGGTCCGGGAACGGGGCGAGGCCGGTGGCCGTGAGCAGGCGCGCGATGCGCCGGCGCCGCTCGGCCGCGTCCAGGCCGAACAGCCGGGCGAAGAAATCGATGTTCTCGACCACGGACAGCGTCGGGTAGAGATTGCGCCCCAGCCCCTGCGGCATGAAGGCCACGCGCGGCGACAGCGCCTCGCGCGCGCGCCGGTCGCGCAGATCCGCGCCCAGCACCGAAACGCTGCCCTGCTGGATGCGCTTGACCCCGGCGATCAGGCCCAGCAGGGTCGACTTGCCGACGCCATCGGGGCCGATCAGGCCGATGGTGGCATTGCCCGGCAGCGTGAGCGACACGTTGTCCAGCGCCACGCTCGCGCCATAGCGGTGCGAGACGCCCTCGACGCGGATGGACGCGGCCTCGCCGGCGTGCGGGCTGGCCACGGCGTCAGTCCGGCCGCTTGCGCGGCTCCAGCGCGGCGGGCCAGGGCTGGGAGGCGTCCAGGCGCACGAAGCCGTCGCCCGTCATGCCGGCCTTCAGCCTGGCCGCGTAGTGCCGCGCCATCTCCGGCGTCAACTGCAGCTTGACGCGGTACATGAGCTTGGCCCGCTCGGCATCCGTCTCCACGTACTTGGGCGTGAACTGCGCCTCGCTGGCGACGAAACCGACTCGCGCCGGGATCGGCTCGTCCGGCATCGCATCCAGCACGATGCGGGCCTCGTCGCCGATGGCCAGCTTGCCGGCGGCGCCGGCCGGCAGGAACACGGTGAAGTACATGTCGGCCAGATTCAGCAGCGACACCACGCGCCCGCCCGCCGGCAGCACCGCGCCGACCTCGATCACGCGGTATTCCACGCGGCCGGCCACGGGCGCATGGATCACGCTCTCGTCGAGCAGCACCTTCAGGCGGGCGATCTGGGCATCGGCCTCCACGATCGCGGCCCGGGCTTCGCCGAGCGCCGCCCGCGCGCCCGCCGCGCCCGCATTCTCGCCATCCAGGCCAAACTGCCGGCGATCCCGCTCCACCGAGGAAATCTGTTGGTCCTGATAGAGCTTGACCGCCTCGGTCAGCTCCAGCCGCGCCAGCCGCTGCCGGCTCGCGCGCGCATCGATTTCCGCCTGCGCCCGCGATGCCGCCTGCATGGCGCGCTCCCGCGCGGCGTTGGCCAGGCTCAGTTGGGCCTGCAGTTCGGCGTCATCCTGGCGCGCGACCACGGCGCCGGCAGCCACGGCATCGCCCTCGCGCACGGGCAGGTCGATCACGCGGCCGCCGTACTTCACGGCCACGTCGAGCCGGCCGATCTCCATGCGCCCGTTGCTGTGGACGACATACGCGGGCCAGGGATCGCGATGCGTGCCAAGCCACCACAAGGTGCCCGCGACGACCATGACCGACAACAGTGCTGCGATACCCCAGCCAGGCTTCTTTTTCATCGACTATCGTGCCCCGAATGGGCAGGCGTTGTTGGATGGCTCCGGGAACCGGGCTATCAGCGCGAGGGGCAGGCGAGAGGGAAGGGACATCGGAGAAGCCTTGATCCGTGGGGCGGCGGGTGCGGGTGTCGAAATGTTATCCCGGCGATTGTACGATGGCTTGATCTAGCGCAAGCCGGCGGCGGTGCCGCCTTTTCCGCGATGACGGGCTCTCGTTCCGCGATCGCCGGCCCGCGCGTGCCGATGTGCGGCGTGGATTTTCTCGCGCCGGTGTGCCGGGCGGGCTGGCCTGCATTCGGGCGCAGCGTTGCGCATGGCTGTCGGGTGGTCTCTCGCCGCCGTGCCGACGAGAAACACCGGGGCCGGCAGGGCGCCATGCGGGACTGGCGATGGCAGACGGCCAGCGCTGGGCCGTGTGTCGAGCATTTGCACGCGGGATCGCAGGCGCCCCTGGGGCGGGGCGAAACTCATGCGAGATGGTTGGCGGAGCCGGACGGTTGCACCATGAAAAACGGGTCTTGTCGCCCGTTTCAACGCGAGATTTCTCGCTCCGCCCGAGAACCGAGGGCAGCGATGACATCGGCGAAGTCGGAAGTAACCGCAGCCCCCACCTCGCTGGCTGCCGGCTCCGGTCCGTCGACTTCGCAGCGATAGGTGATCCGGGTGCCGTGCCCGGTCGCCGATAGTTCGTGGCGAACACGGACGACCACACCGGCGTCGGGGACCTCGGTCACATCCTCGAAGCCCTTGTCGGCCTCGACCCACGCGAAGCGGAACGGCAGCGCCGTCGAATCCGGCAGGACCATCACCGCCGTCGTGCCGGCCCGGAACGGCCCATGCATCTCGATTCTGAGGACGCCCTTGTTCCACTCCGACCACTTCTCCGGCTCCGCCAGGATGCTGAAGACCTGGGCCGGTGTCGCGGCGCATTCACCTGTGACCTCGACTGTCCACATATCAACTCCTTTCAACATGGCAAGCGCATATATACGTCACGGCCTGCATCGCCCGGAGACCGTCGCCGACGGTCTTGGCCAATCACGGTCAAGTATGGCGTCATTTGCCGAAAGCTTCGTTGATGCGTGTCATCGCGGTGTCGGGTCGTTCGGTCTGGCAATGACAGCTGCTTTTCCGTCGCGCTCTCGATACCACGCGTGACGCGGGCGGCTGCCAGGGATGCCCGCCTGCGCAACGCCGCGCCCCTCTTCAACCAGGTACCGGGTGCCCTACGGTGTCGGCGGCGTGGCCGTCGGGATCGTCAGGCTGACCTCGGTGCCGTGGCCGGGCGCGCTGCGCACGTCGAGCCGGGCGCCGATGCGCTCGGCGCGCAGGCGCATGCCGGCCAGCCCGCGCGAGCCCGGGCCGGCAGCCGGCTGATCGAAGCCCTGTCCGTCGTCCGCGACCCGGATGACGATGTGCTCGCCCTCGGGCCGCACCGATACGCGGATGTGAGCGGGCGCGGCGTGGCGCAGCGCGTTGTTGATGGCCTCCTGCACGATGCGCAGGATGGCCAGCGCCGACGTCGGCGTCAGCGCGTCCAGCTCGGGCGGCGGCAGCACGTCCCACGCCAGGTGTATGCCCAGCGTGGCCAGGTGCGGCGCCAGGCGGAACCGCAGGTTGCCCAGCAGCGGCAGCAGGTCGCTGTCGGTCAGGTCCAGCGAGTCGATGATCAGGCGCAGGTCCTGCAGCGACTCCTTGATGGCGCGCTCCAGGTCCCGGCGGTCGACGTCGGGCCGCTGGGCCAGGCGGCGCGCGGTGATGAGCTGGGCGCCCATGCCGTCGTGCATGTCCTGCAGGATGCGGCCGCGCTCGGTGGCGATGGCCGCCTGCCGTTCGCGCGCGCTTTCCTCGCGGTCGAGGATGAAGCGCTCGGCGAAAACGAAGATCAGCACGACGCAGAAAGGCAGCGCGCCGGCGACGCTCCAGCGGAATGCGTCCCAGGGCAGCCACTCCATCAGGATCAGGTAGGACTGCGCCACCGTCGCGCACCACAACGCCGCGCTCAATGCCAGCAGTGCGAGCTTGGGCGAACGCCGGCGCCAGCCGGCCACCAGCAGCAGGCCGCACAGCAGCACCCGCAGGGCAAGGTGCGGCCAGGTCAGCATCCATATGTCGTCGCCGGCATTGCCCAGGGCCAGCGCCGCCACAATGGCCGCCACGGTCAGCGCCGACAGGCCGTGGATGACGGCACGCATGCCGCGTATGGCGAAGCCGCTCAGGCGATAGCCTTCCACGCACAGCAGCCAGTACATGGGCAGGCTGGCCAGGGCGCGCAGCCCTTCCAGGCTGTCGCGCGACACCGGCAGTGCCTGCGTCAGGTACAGCAACAGCGTCACCAGGCCGGCCAGAAAGGCCTGCGGCGTGGCCCCGAAGCGCCGCTGGCGCCGGGCGTAGGCGGAGAGAAAGCACAACGCGCCGGCGACCAGCACCAGCAGGATGTAGGGCGCCACGACCTGCGGCAGGTAGCGCAGCAGCCAGACCGGATGCAGGACATGGGTGGGCCCGAGCCGGATGGCCGACAGGCCGCTGCGCAGGCCGCGATCGCCTTGCAGGCGCACGTCCAGCACGTTTTCGCCGGGGCGGAACAGAGAGGAAGGCAGCACCAGGTAGAGGGGCGCATCGGCCATGCTGTCGCCCTTGCGGCCCGCTTCGTCGAAGCGCACGTCGGGACTCAGCAGCGAGCCGTTGAGCCATAGCTCGCCGATCAGCGCCAGCCGCGGCAGGTACAGGGCCTGGGGCTGGCGCGGCACCGCGGGCAGGGTGAAGCGCAGGCGGTACCAGCCGTAGCCGCTGTATTGCGGCCGGCTCAGGCGCCAGTTGTCGGGCAGCGCGACAGGCGTCCAGCCGGCGGCGGGCGGCTGCGGCGCGTCGCTGGCGACGAATTCGCCGTGCTCCAGCCACAGCACGCCGTCGTCGGTGGCGGGCAGCGCCGGGGTGAGCGTCCCGGGTATCGTGGCGGCGGGCGGGGTGGCGGGAGTGGTGGCCGCGGCCTGCGCCGTGGGCGTGACCGGGTTGATGGCCTGGACGCTATCGGGCAGCACCAGCAGGCAGGCCAGCAGCGCTACCATGCAGGCCGGCAGCCGCATCCACGGGTGCTTCATCGTATCAGGCCCTGGCGGCGCGCCAGGTTGACCGCTTCGACCCGGTTGCGCACCGCCAGCTTGCTGTAGATATTCTTGACGTGCGTGGAGGCCGTATGCGCCGAGATATGCATGAGACTGGCGGCCTCGGCCACCGTGTAGCCCTGCGAGATGCGGGTCAGGATGTCGATCTCGCGGCCGGTCAGCGCGTTGGGGCCAGCCTGCCATGCCGGCTGCGCCGCCGGCGCCAGGCGCTTGAGCAGATGGCACGCGATCCGTGGCGACAGCGGCGAGCCGCCGTCGTGCACCACGCGCAGCGCATGGGCGAACTCTTCCAGCGAGGTGTCCTTGAGCAGGTAGCCGCGCGCGCCGGCCTCGATGGCGCGAATGACATGGGCCTCGTCGCCGAACACCGTCGCCACCAGCGACGCGGTCTCGGGCCGTTCGCGCGCCACGGTCGCGATCAGTTCGACGCCGTCGCCGTCGGGCAGGCCCAGGTCGACGATCATCACATCGGGGCGGCAGCTTTGCAGCAATGCACGCGCCTGTGCCAGCGTGCCGGCGGCGCCCAGCAGGTGCAGCCCATCGTGAGCCTGAACCATGCGCTCGAACTCCTGGCGCAGCGGCGCATCGTCTTCGACGATGAGGATGGAGATGGATGAGGTGGACAAGGCAGCAAGCATGCTTCGAGCAATATCGCAGCCGGGCAAAATTGACAAGCCGTGCAAGTGCTGAGTCTGTTTGGGAATTGTCTTATTCCGCAGTCGGATGTTCGCGCGCAAACGACAAGCGTTGCGACAAGCGCGACGATGGCGCCCAGGCGCGCGCGTTCCCGAACCGCGTCGGTGGCCTGTGGCGACGGCGTGATCCGGTGGACAGCGATAAGCGGAAGGTTTCATGGTTCCACGCGGATGAAATTCTCGGCGAAGCTCAGCGGCAGCCGGGACGGCCCCTGGTCGGGCTGCGAGAGGCTTGCCAGCCGCGAGGGACGGGGACCGAACGGAGTGTCGTGGCGGGCGGCGTAGCGCGCATCGATGGCGCTGTTTTCCAGTTGTCCGGCGGTAATCATCTCCTGTGCCACGCCGATCGTCAGGGAGCCGTCGCGGTAATCGATGCGGTAGTTGCCGGAGCGCAGGCCTGCCGCGGTCAGGCCATAGATGCCCGGCTGCGTAGCACCCTGCGCGCTGCCGCCATAGGCCAGGGCGCCCTCCAGCACCGAGGCGTCCTCGCCGTTGACGAAGCCGGTATAGCCCACGCCGTTGCCGCCTTGGTAGGGGATGCCGTTGGCGATCCGGATGGCGTTGTTGGCGGTGATGAGCAGGTGTGCCGGGTCGACGATCCAGGTGCCGTCGCGGGCTTCGGTGACGGTGTAGTTGCCGTTGGTCAGCGTGCCGTTGACGCGCAGCGTGTGGCTGCCGGCGTTGGTGCCGTGGTTGATGCCGAAGCTGTTGGTCAGTCCGGATAGCACACCCACGTCTTGTCCATTGACCAGGCCGTTAGCGGTGAGGCCGGGGTTGATCTGGTTGGTATCGCCGTAGGTGGAAAGCCCGCCGTTGGCAGTGACCGCGATCTGTCTCGGATCGACGCCCCAGGTGCCATCGTTGCGCTCCGTGACGATGTAGTTGCCGTTGGTGAGCGTGCCGTCGACGCGCAGCGTGTGACGACCGGCGTCGGTATCGTGGTCGATGCCGAAGCTGTTGGTGAGGCCGGCCAGCACGCCGATGTTCTGGCCGTTGACCAGGCCCTCGGCGGTGAGGCCCGGATTGGTCGGGGCGTCGCCGTAGATGGAGCGCCCGCTGTTGGCGGTGACGGTGATGGCCTTGGGATCGACGATCCAGCGGCCGTCGCGAAGCGCGACGCGGTAGTTGCCGTTGGTCAGCGTGCCCGAGACGGTGAGCACGTACTCGTCGGCATTGGTGGTGGGGTCGATGCCGAAGCTGTTGGCCAGGTCGCCCAGCACGCTGGCGTCCTGGCCGTTGACGAGACCGTCAGCGGTGAAGCCCGGGTTGCTCGGGGTATCGCCGTAGGTGGAGCGTCCGCCGGTGGCGGTGACGGTGATGTCCTTGGCATCGACGGTCCAGGTGCCGTTGCGGCGCTCGACGACGCGGTAGTTGCCCTCGGCCAGGTCGCCGGTGACGGTGAGCGTGTGACTGCCAGCGTTGGTGGTGGGGTCGATGCCGAAGCTGTTGGCGAGGTCGCCCAGCACGCCGACGTCCTGGGCGTTGACCAGGCCCACGGCGGTGAAGCCCGGGTTGCTCGGGGTGTCGCCGTAGGTGGAGCGCCCGCTGTTGGCGGTGATGGTGAGCGGCGCCTTGTCGATGGTCAGCGTGCCGTTGACGTAGCGAACGTCGTAATTGCGGGCGCTCAGGTCCTTGGCAGTGATGGTGTAGTCGCCGGCGTTGAACGCCTCCTGGGCGTTGCCGCCGAAGGCGAGGGTGCCATCGAGTGCCGCCTTGGTCTCGCCGTGGACGAAGCCGTCGTACCTGACGTCGTAGCCGCCCGTGTAGATCAACCCATCGTAGACCTTGCCCTTGTCGAGGGCGGTGATGGTGAGCGGTGTCTTGTCTATGGTGACCGTGTTGTCGGCATAGATGATGTCGTAGCCGGATTGTCCGGAATAGAGGCCCATATCCAGACCCAGGCCCGCCACGTAGCGGCCGGCGTTGGCCGAACGGGTGCCGTAGGTAGCCGCGCCGTCCAGCCGGGCGTCGGCGATGCCGGTGGTGTAGGCGAATGTGCCGCTCGCGGCGGTGCCATCGTAGACCTTGCCGTCCATGCCGCTGGCCGTGACCGTGACGGGCTTGAGGAAGCTGCGCAGCAGCGGCATGGTGTCGCCGTCGTAGATGCGCCAGATGCTGCCGGTGCCGCCCTGGCTGTCGATGTCCCAGCCGGCGTAGGTGCCCAGGTTCATCAACTGTGCGCCGGTCTTGCCGCTCGCGCCCGGGGCGGGGGCGGCACCTACGCCGATGGCGGCCAGATCCATATTCCAGAAGCTGTCCTGGATGGCGCCCCCGACGTAGCTACCGACGAGGCCGCGGGCATAGTCTCCATCGCCGTTGACCGTGGCCGTGGCATAGGAATTGGAGATGATGCCGCCGCTGTGAGTGCCCACCAGTCCGCCCACGAAGCTGTTGGCGGTGACTGTGCCGGTGGCATAGCTGTTCTCCACCGATCCGGCATTCTGGCCGACCAGGCCGCCCGTGCCGAAAGTGAAGAGGCTGCCGGTGACGACACCGTCCGCATAAGAATTGGAGATAGTGCCGAGGTTGTTTCCGACCAATCCGCCAAGGCCACCCTTTCCCTGGATAGTCCCGTTGCGGGAATAGACTCCCGTGATGACGCTGTCGACCCTGCTGGTACCGGCCAGGGCCCCAGCGCCGGTATTGGCGGTCACGGTGGCGTTCACCAGGCCGAGATTGCTGATCCGTGCGCCCTGCAGTTTGGAAAACAGGCCCACCGTCGAGCGATTGGGGGTGTTGATAGTCAGGTTGCTGATGATGTGGCCCTGGCCATCCAGGCTGCCGGTGAAGGGCGCGGAGGAGCCTATGGGCGCGAAGCCCGCGCCGTCGTTCCACGCCGCCGAGGCACCGGCATCGATATTGTCGCCCAGCACGAAATGGCCCCCCAGCAGGCTGCCCATGCCCTGCAGGCCATAGACGTCGGTCAGCAGGTAGGGGGTGGTGGCGCTGCCGTCGCCCCCGGTGGCGCGCACGAAGGTGCCGCCGGCCAGGCGGAAGTCGCTGGCCGAGAACGTGGGCAACGCGGGCAGGGTGCCGATCTGGCGCCAGTGGCCCGCGTTGAGGGTGTAGCGGCTGACCTCCACCTTGTCAGGGGCCGTGATGTTGCCGGCGACGTTCAGGCTCAGGTGGTTGCCGGATAGCTCGATGGTGCCCAGTGATGCATTCCCGCGCGTGGCCGTCACGGTCAGCGTCTGGCCGCTGGTGCCGGTGCCCTGGGTGACGCCGCCCAGCAGGTTGACGTCGCCACGGGCGGCGCTGATGGTGCGATCTCCGGTCAGCCGGTAGCCGCTGTTGCGGATACTTCCCCCCTGGGTGCCCACCAGCGAGCCGACATTCGTCACGCCGCTGACATCGCCGGAGGCCCATGCGTCCTTGATGGTGCCGTCATTGCGCCCGACCAGGCCACCGACATTGCTATCGCCCTCTACGGTGCCCGTGGCATAGGCGTCGCTGATGCTGACCGTGCCGCCATTGTTGGCATGGTTGATTCCGACCAGACCACCGATGGCGCTACTCGCACCCGTTACGGCGTCGTTGCTAGTTACCGTGCCTGTGGCGTAGGCGTTGCTGATGCTGGCCGAGCCGCTGTCGGCAACGTTTTGTCCGGCCAGGCCACCGACGAAGTTCTTGCCCGTTACCGCGCCCGTGGCATAGGCGTTGCTGATGTTGGCCGTGCCGCCAGCGTCAGCATAGTTGTATCCAACCAGGCCACCGAAGTTGTAGGTGCCGGTACCCGTTACGTTGCCCGTGGCATGGGCGTTGTTGATGCTGGCCGTGCCGCCGTTGGCAATGTTGACGCCAACGAGGCCGCCGACGCTAGCGGAGCCATTCACCGTTCCGCTCGCCCAGGCGTTATCGATGCTGGCGGTGTCGCTGTTGGTGGCTTTGAGTTGTCCAACCAGTGCGCCGACGTTCGAATTTCCGGTGATGTTGGCGTCATCCAGTCCGACGTTGCGAATCGTGGCGTTCTGCGCGGCACCGAACAGGCCCACGAATTCCTGGCCGTGCCGGTTGATAGTCAACCCGCTGATGACGTGGTGTCGGCCATCGAAGGTGCCCTTGAACGGGGTGATGCCGTCGCGCCCGATGGGCGAGAACCCGGCGCGGTCGTTCCACTTGGCCGTGCCGCTGGCGTCGATATCGCCAGCCAGCGCGAAATGTCCGGACAGCAGGGTGCCCATGCCTTGCAGGCCATACACGTCGGTCAGCAGGTAGGGGGTGGCGGCACTGCCATCGCCATCGGTGGCGCGCACGAAGGTGCCGCCGGCCAGGCGGAAGTCGCGGGCCGACAACGCGGGCAGGGTGCCGATTTGGCGCCAGTGGCCCGCGTTGAGGGTGTAGCGGTCGACGGTCACCGCATCAGCGGCCGTGATGTTGCCGGCGATGTCCAGGTTCAGGTGGTTGTCGGGTAATTGGATGGCACCCAGATTCGCGTTCCCGCCGGCCTTTACGGTCAGCGTTCGGCCGCTGGTACCGGCGTCCTGCGTGACGCCGCCCAGCAGGTTGATGTCGCCCTCGGAGGCGCTGATGCTGCGATCATCGGTCAGCACGTAGCTGCTGCGGATGAGGCTCGCGTTTTCCCCCTGGCCCACGAGCGAGCCGACATTCGTCGCGCCGCTGACATCGCCGGAGGCCCAGGTGTCTTCGATGGTGCCGCCATTGCTCCCCACGAGGCCGCCGATGCGGTCGTTACCCTCGACGGCGCCTGTGGCATAGGCGTTGCTGATGCTGGCGGTGCCGATAAGGGCATCATTAGCTCCGACCAGGCCGCCGACTTTGCCGTTGCCTGTCACGGCGCCTGTGGCATAGGCGTTGCTAATGCTGGCGGTACCGCCGACGGCAACGTTGATGCCGACCAAGCCGCCGACATAGTCGCCCTGATACTCACCCTGATCCTCACTCAGACCTGTGACGGCGCCTGTGGCTTGGGCGTTGCGAATGCGGGACGTGCCGCCGATGGCAACGTTGACTCCGACCAGGCCGCCGACGTGTTGCTTGCCCGTCACGGTGCCTGTGGCATGGACGTTGCTGATGGTGGCCGTGCTGCCTTCGTCAGCTTGGTTGGATCCCACCAGGCCACCGACATTAGCGACGCCATTCACCGTCCCGCTCGCCCAGGCGTTGTCGATGCTAGCGGTGCCGTTGTTGGTGGCGCGGAGTTGTCCCACCAGCGCACCGACGTCCCCACTTCCGGTGACGTTGGCGTTATCCAGTCCGACGTTGCGAATCGACGCATTCTCCGCAGCACTGAACAGCCCCACCAAATCCTGATTGGGCCGATAGATGGTCAGCCCGCTGATCACGTGGCTCTGGCCATCGAGGGTGCCCGTGAATGGGGCGCTCTCATCCCGGCCGATGGGTGAAAATCCCGCGCCCTCGTTCCATCCGGACGTGTGGCTGGCGTCGATATTGCCAGCCAACGCGAAGTGCCCGGACAGCAGCGTGCCCATGCCTTGCAGGCCATAGACGTCGCTCAGCAGGTAGGGGGTGGTGGCGGCGCTGCCGTCGCCGCCGGTGGCGCGCACGAAGGTGCCGCCGGCCAGGCGGAAGTCGCGGGCTGAGAACGCGGGCAGGGTGCCGATTTGGCGCCAGTGGCCCGCGTTGAGGGTGTAGCGGTCGACGCTCACGGCATCAGCGGCCGTGATGTTGCCGGCAATGGCCAGGTTCAGGTGGTTGTCGGGCAGTTGGATGTCGCCCAGGTTGGCGTTCTTGCTGGCGGTCACGTTGAGCGTCCGGCCGACCACACCGTCGCCTTGCACCACGCCACCCAGCAGGTTGATGTCGCCTTCGGAGGCACGGAGGGTGCGATCTCCGGTCAGGCGGTAGCTGCCATTGCGGATCGTTCCCCACTGGTCGCCCACCAGCGAGCCGACATTCGTCGCGCCGCTGACATCGCCGGAGGCCCACGCATCTTCGATGGTGCCGCTATTGTTGCCGACCAGGCCACCGACGCGGGTGTGGCCCGTGACGGCTCCGGTGGCATGGGCCTTGCTGATGCTGGCTGTGCCGCTGCTGACAAAGTTGTCTCCGACTAAGCCGCCGACATGGCTATAGGCCCCACCGGTTGCGGCGCCCGTGGCATAGGCTTGGCTGATGCTGGCCGTGCTGTTGGTGTTGCCGGCCTGGTTGTGTCCGACTAGGCCGCCGACGGAGGAGTTCTTAGCCCCCGATACGTTGCCTGTGGCATACGTGTTGCTGAGGCTGGCCGTACTGTTGGTGCCGGCAAAGTTTAGTCCGACCAGGCCGCCGACGGAGGACCTATCCGTTCCCGATACGTTGCCTGTGGCATAAGCGTTGCTAATGCCGACCGAGCTACTGCTGCCGGCGTAGTTTTCGCCGGCCAGGCCGCCGACGGAGCCACCAGTCCCCGATACGTTGCCTGTGGCAAAGGCGTCACGGATGTTGGCTGTGGCGCCGCTGGCAGAGTTTCTTCCGACCAGGCCACCGACCTTGTCGTTACCCTTAACCGCAACCGTGGCGTGGGCGTTGCTGATGCTGACTGTACCGTTGGCGTTGGCATGGTGATATCCGACCAGGCCGCCGACGTAGGAGCCCTGACCCTCTCCCTGACCCGTTACCTCGCCGGCGGCAGAGGCGTTGTTGATGTTTGCCGTGCTGTCCCTACCGACGGCGGCGCTCTGTCCGACCAGCCCACCGACGTAGCTCTTTCCTGATACGACTCCCCGCGACCAGACATTGTCGAGCGAGGCCTTGCCATCATTGGCCAAGAGATTTCCGACCAGTCCACCGACCAGTGTGTCTCCTGAGATGCTGACGTTATCCAGCCCGACGTTGCGGATCGCCGCATTTTTCGCGACACCGAACAGCCCCACAAGATTCTCGCTGGACCGTTTAATGGTCAGCTTGCTGACGACGTGACCCTGGCCATCGAAGGTGCCCTTGAAGGGGGCGTTGTCGCTGCGACCGATGGGTGAAAATCCCGGCATATTCCACATGCGACCCCAGCTGTCCACGCCGGTTGCACCGGCATCGATGTCGCGCGCCAAGGTGTAGTTGGCCCCGAGGTCCATGGCCATCAATTGCAGTTGATGGGCGTTGGTGACGGTGGTGCTGTATTCCGAGGCCAGGAAGGGCCGGGTCTGGCCCTCGATCATGTACCAGCCGGCGCTGGCGTTCTTGCTGGTGGCGACCGTGCCCAGGTTGGCGTAGGCGCTGGCCTTGAAGGCATAGTTGGGGGCGTTGAACTGATTGTTGGCGCTGGTGACGTGACTTAGGTTTCCGCTCCCGCCCGTACCTACGCCAAGGCTTTGCTTGGTGGAATAGCTGTCCCAATAGCTGTTGCTGATGGAGCTGTCGGCGTTGTATCCGACGAAACCACCGACGAATCCGCGAGGGGGGCCTGTCACGGCGCCCGTGGCGTAGGCGTTGCTGATGCTGGCCGTGCTGTACTTGTCGGCAAGAGTGAAGCCGACGAGGCCGCCGACGTAGTTGGCGCCTTCTACCGCGCCCGTGGCATAGACGTTGCTGATGCTGGCCGTGCCACCGACGGTGGTGGAGCCAACGACAGCGCTATATCCGACGAGGCCACCGACGTAGTTGCCCCCACCCTTGACGGCGCTGGTGGCATAGGCGTTGTTGAGGTTGATCGTGCCGCCGTTCACACGGATATCGCCGACCAAGCCACCGACGTAGTCGATACCGGACACGCTTCCGCTCACCCAAGCGTTGTCGAGAGAGGCCTTTGCACCCTCGCCGACGGAGACTTGTCCGACCAGTCCGGCGACCTGTGACTTTCCTGAGACGCTGACCCCGTCCAGCCCGACGTTTCGGATCACCGCGTTCTGCGCAGCACCGAACAGTCCCGCGTAGTCTTGGTCGGGCCGGTTGACGGTCAGTTGGCTGATGACGTGGCCCAGCCCATCGAACGTGCCGGTGAAGTAATTCCTGGCCTCACCCAGCGGGTCAAATCCCGCACCGCCGTCCCACTCACGGGTGGCGCTGGCATCGATATCGCTGCCCAGCACGTAACGACCGCTCAGGTCGCCGTTGATGCCCTGCAAGTCCGTGCTCGTGCGGCTGCCTTGCTCCCCCAGGCTGGTGAGGATGGTGTAGTTGAGCGTGGCGCCGTCACTGCCCAGCGTGGTGCTGAAGCGGCCGCTCGAGGCCAGGTTGACCGGCGCACGCACCTGGTAGGTGGCGGCATTGTTTGCGGCCGGCGCCCCCTGGCCGTACTTCAACGCCAGCCCTGCCGATTTCGAGCCGTTCATGGTGGCGTTGATCTGGATATTGCGCTCGGCGGTGAGGGTGAGCGTGTTGGCGCTCCAGCTCACCGTGTCGTTAACGAAAATATCGCCGTTGCCGCCGGGCTTGCCCATCGTGGCAGTCTGGATCTCGAAGCCGGTGTTCTGCAGCGCCTCGCTGACCTTCGCGCCGGTCATGTCGCCGCCGGTCGCGGCGATAGTGAAGTCGTTGGGATCGATCAGCCAGGTGCCGGTCGTGCCGTTGCCGGCGCGGGTCGTCACAGTTGCACTGTCGGCCACCGACACGCGCGCGGCGCTGGTCTCGATAAAGCCGCCGTTGCCACCTTGCGGCGCGCTGGCATCCAGCGTACCGGCCACCTCGGTGGTGCCGCCGCGGTCCAGGTTGGCCAGCAGCAGGATACGACCCTCGCGCGTCGCCACGGTGCGCGCCTGGATGGTGCCGGTGTGACTGACCACGGCCGAGGCCAGTGCGTCGGCGCCCTGGGCGGTGAGGATCACCTGGCCACCATCGGCCTGGATCAGGCCGCCGTTGCTGGCCAGCGTAGCCACATCCGCCGGATCGACGGCGATCTGGAGGTGGCCGTTGGCGCCGGCCGACAAGGTGATCTGCCGGCCGGCAGCCAGGGCCACGTCACCCAGCGGGGCGAGGATAGTGCCAGTGTTGGACACGCGCGCGCCCAGCAGCGCCACGCGGCCGCCGTCGGCCGCCGTGATGCGGCCCTGGTTGCTGACCTCGCCGGTGGCGCCGTCGAGGGTGAAGCGGTCGCGGCTGGCGAGGAAGTCGGCGTCGGCGATGCGCAGGGTCGAGGCCACCAGGCTGCCCACGTTGACCTGGGCGCTGGCGCCGAACAGCACGCCGGCCGGGTTGACCAGGTAGACCTGGCCGTTGGCGGTCATGGTGCCGAGGATCTGGCTGGCCGGGCCACCGGTGACACGGTTCAAGGTAGCCGCCGTGGTGGAGGGCTGCACGAAACGCACGCTGGCGTTCGTGCCAACATCGAACGACTGCCAGTTGACGATAGCGCGGTTGCTGTCCTGGGTGAGGGTCAGCGCGTTGCCTTGGGTGGCGATGCTGGCCGTGCCCGCGGCGACGCTGCCGCCTTGAGGCAGGGCGCCCGTGTCAAGCGCGAGAGCCAGCGGTGCGACGAGCATGCCGGCCAGCGCCACGTTGAAGGCCTGCCAAAGTGGCCGCCTGTCACTCGGGACAATGGCGTCGCCGTGGCGAGTCCGGGCGCGGGTTGTCCCGCCCGCGCTGTGGCCGCGCGCCGTTTCCGGCGCCGGCACGAAGGCCTGCTGGACGCGGCTCCAAACCAGCCGATAGGTGCGGTTGATGCTGGCGTGCTTCCACATGGATGGACCTCTTCTGTAAGTGGTTTGCGGTTCCGGCGGACGTCAGGGCCCCACGCGGATAAAGTTCTCGGCGAAGCTCAGCGGCAGCCGGGACGGCCCCTGGTCGGGCTGCGACAGGCTTGTCAGCCGCGAGGGACGGGGGCCGAACGGAGTGTCGTGGCGATCGGCGTAGCGTTCGTCGATGGCGCCGTTTTCCAGTTGTCCCGCGGTAAGCAGCCCCTGTGCCGCGCCGATCGTCAAGGAGCCGTCGCGGTATTCGATGCGGTAGTTGCCGGAGCGCAGGCCTTCCGCGGTCAGGTCATAGACGCCCGGCTGCGTAGCACCCTGCGCGCTGCCGCCATAGGCCAGGGCGCCCTCCAGCACCGAGGCATCCTCGCCATTGACGAAGCCGGCATAGCCCACGCCGTTGCCGCCGCGGTAGGGGATGCCGTTGGCGATCCGGGTAGCGTTGTTGGCGGTGATGAACAGACGCGCCGGATCCACGATCCAGGTGCCGTCACGGGATTCGGTGACGGTGTAGTTACCGTTGGTGAGCACGCCATCGACGCGCAGCGTGTGGCTGCCGGCGTTGGTGTCGTGGTCGATACCGAAGCCGTTGGTCAGTCCCGTTAGCACGCTGACGTCTTGCCCATTGACGAGGCCGTTGGCGGTGAGGCCGGGGTTGGCCTGCTTGGTATCGCCATAGGTAGAGCGCCCGCCGTTGGCGGTGACGGTGATGTTCTTGGGATCGACGACCCAGGTCCCGTCGCGGCGTTCGGTGATGGTGTAGTTACCGTTGGTGAGCACGCCATCGACGCGTAGCGTGTGACGGCCGGCGTCGGTGTCGTGATCGATGCCGAAACTGCTGGTGAGGCCGCTCAGCACGCTGACGTCCTGATCGTTGACCAGACCCACGGCAGTGAAGCCGGGATTGGTCGGGGTGTCGCCGTAAGTCGAGCGCCCGCTGGTGGCGGTAACGGTGATGTCCTTGGGATGGACGACCCAGGCGCCAACGTTGCGCTTCGTGACGCGGTAGTTGCCGTTGGTCAGCGCACCGGTGACGGTGAGCACGTAGTCGTCAGCGTTGGTGTGGCTGTCGATGCCGAAGTTATTGGTGAGGCCGGCCAGCACGCTGGCGTCCTGATCGTTGACCAGGCCCACAGCAGTGAAGCCCGGATTGGTAGGGCTGTCGCCGTAGGTGGAGCGCCCGCTGGTGGCTGTGACCGTGATGTCCTTCGCATCGACGATCCAGGTGCCATCGTTACGCTCGACGGCACGGTAGTTGCCCTTGGCCAAGTCGCCGGTGACGGTGAGCACGTAGTCGTCGGCGTTGGTGGTGCGATCGATGCCGAAACTGTTGGTGAGGCCACTCAGCACGCTGACGTCTTGCCCATTGACCAGGCCGGTGGCGGTGAAGCCGGGATTGCTCGGGGTGTCGCCGTAGATGGAGCGCCCGCTGGTGGCGGTGACGGTGATGTCCTTGGCATCGACGACCCAGTTGCCGTCGTGGCGCTCGATGACGCGGTAGTTGTCCTTGGCCAGGTCGCCGGTGACGGTGAGCGTGTATTTGTCGACGTCGGTGGTGCGGTCGATGCCGAAGCTGTTGGCGAGGCCGGTCAGCACACTCACGTTCTGGCCGTTGACGAGACCGTCGGCAGTGAAGCCCGGATTGCTCGGGGTGTCGCCGTAGGTGGAGCGGCCGCTGGTGGCGGTGACGGTGATGTCCTTGGCATCGACGACCCAGCTGCCGTCGTGGCGCTCGATGACGCGGTAGTTGCCCTTGGCCA